>Ga0209425_10001504_pt1 | contig 27178 bp, 28 predicted proteins | sample COG_05_FD_184749 | JGI IMG/M metagenome (GOLD analysis project Ga0209425, IMG submission 184749) | Pelagic Microbial community sample from North Sea - COGITO 998_met_05 (SPAdes) (version 2) | ecosystem: Environmental > Aquatic > Marine > Neritic zone/Coastal water | place: Helgoland, sampling...
AGTCCTACTCTTCCATGTCTTAAGACAAAGTACCATCGGCGCTGAAAAGCTTGACTTCCGAGTTCGGAATGGGATCGGGTATTACCTCTTCGCTATAATTACCAGGCGAGGTAGTTATACCCAAACTTTTTATTAAGTCAAAATAAAATTATTTTTTAAAAGAATACAAAATAATAGTTTTAATCGCAATAAATGCATCTTTTAATCCAATTTTTTTTCCTTCTTCATAAGATCTTCCCTTATAAGTGATAGGAACTTCATAAAATTTATTATTTCTTTTTGCTAACTTTATAGTTACTTCTGGTTCAAAAGAAAAAGAATTTTCAACTAGAGTAATATCTTTAAAAACTGAGCTTCTAAATAATTTATAACCAGTTTCCATATCAGTTAAATTTAAATTTGTAACTAAATTACATAAAAACGTTAAAATTTTATTCGCTAAATAGTGCCAAAAAAAATGTATACGTACATACTTTCCACCTCCTAAAAATCTCGAACCGTAGACAACATCTGCATCAGTTTCAAAAAAAGGTAATAATAGATTTGGATAATCATTGGGATCATACTCTAAATCTGCATCTTGTATAATAACTATATCTCCAGAAATATTTTTTAATCCGGTATGTATTGCTGACCCTTTGCCTAAATTTATTTTATGGTAAAAAACACTTACTTTAACTTTTTTTTCAATATCTTTTAATAATTCAACTGTTCCGTCAAAAGAACAATCGTCTATAATAATTATTTCATAATTTGAAAATTTGTTTTTAATTAAGCTTTTTTCTACTTCTTCAAAAATTTTATTTATTGTTTTTTTTTCATTAAAACAAGGTATCAAAATTGATAACTTTATTAAATTTCTATCCATCATATTCTAAAAAAATTATTCTTTTCAAAATTTACTTATAAATAAGTAGTTTTTATTTTTATTAATTTGAATTTTTAAGTTTGTACATATTATAGGTACATCCCAACAAAGTCTACCCTGCCAACCGTTGGCATTATTATTTTTTGTATCAACGAAAAAAATACCCATATAAGGTTTGCTATTTTCAAAATCCTTTACATATTTATTCTCTATTTTATCAATACCAAAATAAATTTTATTTTTATCAAAAATTCTATTCATATTTTTTGAAAAATTAAACAACAAACAAATGATTAAAATTGAAAGAAATATTTTGTTTGAAATTATTTTTTTATCAAAAAAAACTGAAAAAATTAAAAAAACAAACGTGATAAAATAAGGTATTGCAAAACGATAAACTGGAGAAAAAGATAACCAAAAAATTAAGCTAACAAAGACAAAAATTGTTAAATTCAATCTTACTTTATAAAGTTTATAATATTTTTTATTTTGATTCCTTAATATAAAATAAATTATTAAAATTGGTAATGCCATTGTTAAAATATGATTCAATATTTCAAAATAATTTCTATTTAGCCAAAATGGAAACCATCTAAAATTTTCTAAATATTCTTGACTTGACATAATATCTTTAGCTTCTCCATAACTTTTATTTATTGTTTCTAAGATATTTTTTAATGTCAAAAAATAATCATTAAACCAGCTTACATTAAAACATGAAAAACTATTTGGAAATCCAACACAACCTGTGTAAATAAATTGTTGTATTAAAAATAGTGTTACAAGGAAATAAATCCATGAAAACTTTATTTCCAAAATACTTGTTTTTAAAAATTTAAAATTTTGAAAGTATAAAACTATACTGAGTACTATAATTGGAATAGAGCTTAGCTTAATTAGTAGAGAAAAAATTGAAAAATTTAAAATAAGAAAAAATAATTTTTTTTTTTCATTTTCATTTTTAGTCTCAAAAAATTTTATAAAATATAAAATTGCGATATTTGAGTATATCGCAGATGGTATATCTACACCGTACTCTGAAATTCTTGTAAATTTTAAAATAAAATAAAAAACAGAAATAATTGCAAAAAGTTTTGATAATTTCCAATCTTTTTCAATTAAAATTCCATTTATTAAAAAAAATATAAAAATCACATAGAGAATAAAAGACGAAAATGTTAAATAATCAAAATTACTATCCCATAAAAAAAAAGATGGATATATATTTAACCATAAAGAATTATAAACATAAGCCGCGTTTGAGTTTGCAATTCCAAATATTATTTTTTCTTTTATTAATAAAAGAGCATAAGGCAAATGATAATACCCAAAATCTTCATGATATTTTTGTGAAATAAATATCGGAACCAAGATTAGCAATATAAGTAAAAAAATTATATTTTTTTTTGAAAAAATGCTTTTTTTTACAAATAATTTTTTAAAAAAAAAAATTAATCCGAGTGAAAAAATCATTAAACTTGAATAAATAGAAATTTTAAAAAAAAAATGCAAAAAAGTATTAAATATTGCTAAGAAAATAAAACCTAAAAAAATATTTTCAAATAAATTTAAATCTTCCTTAAAACCTATAATTTTACCCTGACCAGCTAAAGAAGCTGAGATGAACAAAAATGCAACTAAAAAAAATATAAAACTTACTATGATCATTTTTTTTTAATAGGTTAATTAGATTTATTAAATTTTATAATAAAATAAACCTTTCCACAAAATTTTTTAAAAATTAAATCTCTTTTTAAAATCGTCAATAGTTTGATTTATAGCTTTATAAAAACTCGTTTTTTCTGACCAACCATACTTTCTAGCTAACAAAGTATCTAATTTTTTTCTTTTTACCCCATCTAAATTTTTATTATTATTAAATTTGATCATAACGTTTGGGTCGATTAAATTTTTAATTTTATTTGCATATTCTTTTATGGACATTTCTGTAGATGAACCAATATTAATAATTTCGTGACTAATATTCTTTTTTAAAAAATACTCACTTGCATAAGCTACTTCGTCAACATACAAAACTTCCCTTAAAGGTTTGCCTGTTCCCCATAAATTAACAATTTTGTTTTTTTTTTTACTAGCGGTATAAATTTTTCTAATTAGTGCTGGTAAAAAATGAGAATTATTTAAATCGTAATTGTCATTTGGCCCAAATAAATTACAAGGCATTAAACAAATATATTTTGTTTTATATTGTTTATTGAATGATTTAATCATTTGAATTCCTGCTATTTTTGCAATCGAGTAACTTTCATTAGTCTTTTCTAAAGGACCAGTCATAAATTGACTTTCTTTAATAGGTTTATTTAAATTTTCAGGATATATACAACTTGATCCAAAGATAACTAATTTTTTAACTTTATTAATAAAACTCGAAGAAATTAAATTAGTTTGAATTTCAAGATTGTCTTTTATAAAGTTTGCTGGAGACTCCATATTGGCTTTAATTCCACCAACTTTTGCAGCAGCAATAACAACTGCATCAGGTTTTTTAGTTTTAAAAAATTTTTCAACTGATAACTGTTTTCTTAAATCTAGAGAACTTTTATCAACAGTGATAATTTTTTTATATCCTTTTTTTTTAAATACTCTCAATATAGATGAGCCTAACATTCCCTTATGTCCGGCAATAAATATTTTGCTATTAAGATTTATCATAATGAATTATCTAATTCATAATCAATCATTTCATCTATCATTTTATCTATAGAAGTTTTGGGAAGCCATTTCAGTTTTCTTTTTGCTTTATTGGCATCTCCTCTCAAGTAATCAACCTCTACTGGTCTAAAATATCTTTTTTTACATTCTATAATTACATTGTTATTTTCTATATTAATCGCTTTTTCGTTTAAGCCTTTTCCAACCCATTTTATTTTAAAATCTAATTTTTTTAAAACTTTACTTGCAAAATCTTTAATTGTTATATTTTTTCCAGTTGCAATAACATAGTCATCAGGTTTTTTTTGTTGCAACATTTTCCACATAGCCTCAACATAATCTCTAGCATGTCCCCAATCTCTTTTTGAATATAAATTTCCTAAAAAAAGTTTTTTTTGACTTCCATTTTTAATTCTAAATAAACCCTGAACAATTTTTTTTGTCACAAATGTTTCACCTCGTATTGGGCTTTCATGATTAAATAAAATTCCATTACAAGCATAAATGTTATATGCCTCCCTATAATTTACAGTTATCCAATGAGAAAAAGTTTTTGAAACTCCGTAGGGGCTAGCAGGATAAAAAGAGGTTTTTTCATTTTGAAATTTTTCTTTAGTTTTGCCAAACATTTCAGAAGTTCCAGCTTGGTAATATTTTGTTTTTTTTTCCAAATTAAGGTTTTTAATTGCCTCTAAAATTCTTAAAGCACCTAAACCATTAACATCAGCAGAATATTCAGGGACTTCAAATGATACTTGAACATGGGATTGAGCCGCAAGATTATATATTTCATCTGGATTAGTTTTTTGAATTAATTTTAAAATAGATGATGAGTCCGTCAAATCACCATAACAAAGAACAAAATCTGATTTAATGTTAATATCTTTATATATGTCGTCTACTCTTTGGGTATTAATTATAGAGGATCTTCTTTTAACACCATAAACTTTATATTTTTTTTCTAAAAGAAATTTTGATAGGTAAGCTCCATCTTGACCGGTAACGCCAAAAATTAATGCAGTTTTTTTTTTCATTTGGATTTCTTTTTAAAATATATATTCTGTATTCATTTTAAACATATAATGCAAGTAAGTCTTATAACATGTACATTCAATAGTGAAAAAACCATAAAAGATTGTTGTTTATCAATTTTATCTCAATCATATCAAAATATAGAACATATAATTTTAGATAAAAATTCACAAGACCAGACTTTAAATAATTTGAAACAGTTTAAAATTCAGAATCAAAAAATAATTCAGCAAAAAAGCTCAGGGATATATGGTGCGCTGAATGAAGGCATGAATTTAGCAAAAGGAGATATAATTGGAATTCTTCACTCAGATGACGAGTTTATGAATAAAGATGTAATAAAAGATATTTCCAATATTTTTTTAAATAACAAAATTGATCTACTTTTTTCTAATCTTGTTTATACAAAAAAAAATAATACTGAAAAAATAATTAGAAAATGGGAATCACAACTTAATGAAGGAATTCAATCCAGTGATTTAATTACATACAAAATTAAAAATGGATGGATGCCTCCACATCCTACCATATTTATAAGAAAAAATTTGTTAAAAGAAATTAATCTTAATTATGATGAAAGCTATAAGATTTCATCAGATTACGATTTTATATTGAAGCTTTTTAATAATCCAAAATCAAAAATTTTTTATTTGAACAAATTTACAATTAAAATGAGATTTGGTGGTACTAGCAACAAAAGTATAAAAAATATTATTATTAAAATGATGGAAGATTTTAAAATTTTGAAAAAGCATAAACTTAATTCATTAAAAATAATTTTTTTAAAGAACTTTTCAAAAATTAAACAATTTTTTTAAATGAGATTAAAAATATTTATTTTTAAGCTTTATTATAAAGTTTGGTAGAAAGTAAATAATCAACAATTTAAACTTTAATAAGCCTATTGGAAACTTCAGTATTCCAAAAATTAATTTATAACTTTTATGATTTAATAAGAGTGCAATTAACCTCAAATATTCTAATTGTTTTAAAATTTGGTCTTTATTTTTTTTGAAGTAATAATTTTGATAATTTTGTTTAGATACCCAATCTTTAAATTCTTTATAAAACATATCTCTATTGTTATGAGAAAAATTTTGTGCATGAATTCTAATGTAAGTAAGACTGTCTTGAAAACTGATAGCTTTATAATTTTGCGCAATTTTGATTATAAAATCATAATCACCTATTATGTTGTATTTTGGGTTAAACTTGTAAGATTTAATTAGTTTTTTTTTTAATATTATTGTGCTTAATTTTACAAAATAATATTGGAGTAAATTGTCTAAAATAAAACCAGAAGGAAGTTTTTTTTTTGTAAAAATTTTCAATTTTTTACTATTTTCAAAATAATGAAAACAATTAGAAAATGTAAATCCATAATCTTTGTTAGAATTAAAAAATTTTTTTTTTGAACTTAAAAAATTTTTATCCCACCAATCATCAGAGTCTAGAAAGGCAATAAAATCTCCTTTACATTTTTTTAGTGCATAATTTCTAGCCTCATAAAGATTAATTTTTTTTTGTGTTTTATAATATTTAAACCTTGGATCTTTTATACTTTTAAATAATTTCGCACTAGAATCTGTTGAGTAATTATCAACAAATACTAACTCAAAATTCTGATATTTTTGTTTTAAAACAGAATTAAGAGCTTTTAAAAGATATTTCTCACCATTATAACAATTTACAATAATACTAACTAATTTTTTTTTCATTTCTAAATTTAAGATATAAATAAAAACTAATCGGATAAAAATAAATCATAGATAACCAATTGTTAAAAAAATTTCCAGTTGGAATTAATGGCCATAAATTTACAAAAATAGCTGCCAAAGCTATATTTTGAGAAATTAAATATTTATCAAATTCTTTTTTCTGATTTAATTTTTTTCTGTACTTAAAAATTTCAAACAAAAAGAAAAAGAAAGAAAAAGTTATTAATGAAAATCCAACTATACCGTTTGAAGTTAAAATTTGCATATAAGTATTATGAGGGTGAGTTGAACACCCATCGTTATTTTCAAGAATATAAATTTTATTTCTACATAAATATCTAAATCCTTTTGGACCAGTACCTATTACAGGATGATCTTTAAAAATTTGATATGAAAGTAAATAATGACCATGATGATCATGTGAAAATGCATAAAATTTATTAAAAAATTTTTTTTTAGTTTTTTCGTACTGTTCCTCACCTCTTCCAATTATTTGCAGATATGACTTTTGGAACATTCTTTTTGCTGGATTTAAATTGTCTGATGATGGAATTTTGGATATTGCAAAAGAAAAACAAACAGAAAAAAGTGTAATAATAATAATAAACTTTCTAAGATATTTAGTAGTAAAAAATAAAGTTGAAAAAAAAAGTATTAATAAAAAAAAGGATGATCTTTCTCCCGAAAGATATATGATCACAACCACTAGCGACAAAATTAGAGCAAAATAAATATTATTTTTTTTTTCATGAAACATGCCACCCAATACTAAAAATAATAAAAAAATGGGAAGCACTCTTGTTAAAAAACCACCAAGAATAAGTTCTTCACCAAAAAAACTTGATACACGACTTTTTAGTATATTGTATCCTATAATATTTTCTCCAGTAATATATTGAATTAATGAATCTATAATTATAATGGAAAAAAAAAAGATATAAAAAATTACTATTTTTTTGGAAAAAAGCTTATAGTTTTCAAATACAAACCATGATGCTAACGCAAATAATGGTAAACGAAAATACATTATACCCGATATCGCATAATCAAAGTTATAAAAATTTAACAAGGTTGATATTAAAACCGATAAATAAAAAATTATAAAAAAAATTGTATATCGATTTGAATAAAAATAAGATTTATTTAATTTAAAAATATAATAAAAAGAAAAAAATATTATTGAAATTAAAAATATCTCTGAAATTAATGGGCCAATTAGTAAAAATAAAGGAAATACACACAAGCCATATCCGAACAAATATTTTGATATATTATTTTGAAAATTCATTTGTTTAGATCAAAATTTCATTTTTAAAAATTATTCTAATAATAAAGAAATTTTTTGAATTAATCTTGAGTTTACTTATAGTTTTTTAAAATTTTTTTAATAGTTTTACTTAAACTTTTCTTATTGCTTTTGCAACAAAAATTCTATTTTTTTCAAACACTAACATTAAAAGATAGTCATAAAAAAATGCAAAAATAATATCTATATAAATTGTAATCGATAACTGACAATTTTTTAATAATTTCAAAGTTTATTAGTTTAGTTTATGTGTTATAAATAATGATGAAAAATTTTTATTCAAAATTTACTCTTAAAAAAAAAACTATTCTTGTTGTAGGAGGTTCTGGACAATTAGGTGTAAAAACAATTGAAATTTTGATAAATGCAGGAGCCAATATATTAAACTTAGATATATTTGATAAAAAGAAGTTTAAAAGTAAAAATTATACTTTTTATAAATGCGACATTACAAACGAGTCTGAAGTTGAAAAAACAAAAAACACAATAAAAAAAAAATTTAAATCTATTAACGCTTTAATAAACCACTCTCATTATAAAGGAGATCCAAAGAACTTAAAACCTTTTCATGGTTTTTTCTCAAAAGTTGAAAATTATTCAACAGATATTTGGAAAAAAACTATTGATGTAAATTTAAATGGATTATTTTTTACAACAAGAAGTTTTTTACCAATGCTGTTAAAAAATAAAAGATCTGTCATACTGAACACTTCATCTACTTACGGAAAAGTTTCGCCAAATAAATCAATTTATGGAAATTCTGGAATCAATTCTCCTATTGGTTATGCCACAACAAAATCTGCGATAATTGGATTTACAAAATATCTAGCATGTCACTATGCAGACAGAGGACTAAGAGCAAACATTCTAATTCCAGGTGGTATTTCAAATTCAAAACAAAAATCAAAATTCAAAAAAAATTATGCAAAACTTACACCTCTTGGAAAAATGTCTGATAATTCTGATTACATGGAAACAGTATTATTTATGGTATCTGATGCTTCTTTATATATGACAGGTGCTGAAGTTGTAGTAGATGGTGGATTTACTTCATGGTAAATGAAGTTGCAATCTTTATACAGGCTAGATTATATTCAACTAGATTAAAGGGGAAGATTTTATTTAATTTTTTTAATCAAACAATTGTTGATAGAATTATTAAGATATCAAAAAAAATTAAGTATAAAAAAAAAATATACATTTTGAGTGGAAATTATAAAAAAAACTCTTTTTTAAAAAAATATGCTTTTGATCATAATGTAAATATTTTTTTTGGTGATGAAAATAATGTTTTAAGAAGATTTCAAAGTCTAATTAAAAAAGAAAAATTACAAAATTATTATATTTTAAGATTAACCTCAGATAACTACCTAGCTCAACCCAAAATAATAGATTATGTCATTAAAGAAGGCTTAAAAAAAGAATACGAATATTGCTACATAAAACCTTTATCTCATTTTGCTGGCGAATTAATTAAAGCATCAACTCTTCTTAAAGAAAAAGGTAAAACTGAAAATATAAAAAATCATGTAACTATAAAAATTAGAAAAGATAAAAAGATAAAAAAACTAGCTCTTTCAAAAAATACAATGAAAATTGATCACTCTAAATATTTTACTCTTGATACTATTGATGATTTAAAAACAATGAAAATTTTAGAAAAAAAATATCCAACTCTTAAAAAGTTAGATAACATAAGTACTTTAAGAAGAATTCAAAATGAAAATAAAAACTTAAAAAAATTAATACGAACTTTTTAAATTAAAAATGATTTTTGTTTAATATAGTATCTTTTTGAATATTTTTTTTAACTTTTTTTCCAATTACTAAACTTATGTTATCAGGAGATATTCCTGTTCCTGGTCTTTTTGGAATTAAGCAATCTTCAGTAATTTTTTCGCCTTTTTGAATAAATCTAGTTGTTATTAAACTTCTTCTTGCAAGTTTTCTAGTTAGGTGTTCACATTTTAATACTCTTTTTTTTCCATCTCCACTAGCACTTACTAAAAGATCAACATCCTCTCTTAATTTTTTTAATTCTTGAGAATTAATTGATAGCCAATGATCAGCAGATTTTTTTAAACCTTTGTCATAAGTATAATGTTTTTCAATTGCTCTCACTCCTAACAAAACTGATGAGGCTGCTATTTTATATCCCAAAGTATGATCACTCAACCCTAACAATACATTTTTAAAATTTTTTTTAAATTCATTAAGAGCTAGAAGATTTGCATCTTCTGGCTTAGTGGGGTAGCTCAACGTGCATTGCATAAGACATATTTTTTTATTGAACCGCGAAATATAATTTAATGCTTTTTTGATTTCATTTATATTTGATGCTCCAGTCGAAACAAACATTGGTTTTTTTTTTTGAGCTATTTTTTTAAGTAATGGAAAATTTGTTATATCGCAAGATGCTACCTTAAAAGCACTTACTCCTAGCCTATCTAGCATGTCAACCGCTTCATTATCAAAAGGCGTTGACATAAATTGTATTTTATATCTTTTGCATAATTTTTTTAAAATCTTGTATTCACGTTCATTAAAACCATCTAATCTTTTATAAGAGTCATATTGTGTTCCTTCCTTAATTAATTCACCTTCCCAATTCCAAAATCTTGGTGTTTTTCTAATAGATAGTTTATCAGCTTTGTATGTTTGAAATTTGATTATATCAGCACCATTTTTTTTTGCTTCTTTAATTAATCTTTCAGCCATTTTCAAGCTACAATTATGGTTAACCCCTGCTTCAGCAATAATAATACATTTATTTTTGTTAATATTTAAGTTTCCAACTTTTAGAGTTTTCATTTATTTATTTTTTAAATTTTTAAGAATATTTTTTCTGTTACCTGATAATGAAATATTTTTTCCATGTATATAGTATCTATATAATGGAATTGGAATATAAAAAGATTTATATTTTTTCATTAATCTATTTATTAAGTCATGATCTTCAGCCTCTCTTAAATTAGGATTATAGTTTCCAACTTTTTTGATCATTTCTGTCCTAAACATAATGCCAGCTCCATGAGATAAAATCTTTTTTTTGCTATCTAATTTTACTACTTTTTGCTTAAAACCAAATTCATCTACTCTAAAATGATCTGAATATACCAATGCTATATCTCTATTATAATCTAAGATTTCAGACATCATTTGCACAGAATATTTATTTAAATAGTCGTCTGAGTCAACTCTTATAAAATATTTACCTCTAGCCTTTCTTGCCGCTAAGTTAGAACAAAATCCTGGTCCTTTATTAGTTTTATTTTTAAATAAACGAATATGATTTTTAAATCCTTTCAGATATTTTAGAGAGTTGTCTGTCGACGCATCATCAACGATTATAACTTCAATTCTTTTGTTAGACAAAACTTGATCTAAACATGATCTTAGCGATCTATCTAAAAATTTTGATCTATTAAAATTTAATATTGTTAATGTTATATCCATATTATCTATTTACTTTTGCAATAAAATGAAGCTCAGAGCAATTTTTTTTTTTATCGAGAATTTTTTGAAAGCTATCAATATTATTCATTATACTTGAATTTAAGATAAATTGAGGCTCAAAATTATTTTTTTTTGAAGTTAACTGAAAAGATCTTTTTAAATCCAAAAAATCTGTTCCAAACCACCATTCAGCAACTATCTTCATATCAAATTTTGATAATAAATACTTAATTGATTTCTCAGTATAAAGATGTGTATGTGTTGCAGAAAGATGTCTTGGGTATACATTTTGAAATAAATTTTCGATCAAAACACTTAAGCTTACCATGGGAATAGAGGCATAAAAGTAATTTATTTTTGATTGCTTAATTGCTTTTAAAAAAATTCTAGGATTATTTAAATGTTCAAGAACACTTATCATAGATAAAATATTTGCTTCTGAAAGACTTATTTTTTGTAAAGTTTCCTCATCACGTGAAAAAAATATTTTATTTTTTTTTAATTTTACATTACCTAATTTTACCATATCAACATTTGTTTCTAACCCAGTCCCTAAAATTTTTTTATTCTCTAAAGATTTTAAAAAATGACCAGCTCCACACCCTATGTCTAAAATAAAATTTTTCTTAACATTTTTTTTCTTAAGAAAATTAATTAAAAATTCTACTTTTGGATTGTATATTTTACTAACTCTAGTTGAATAAAATTTTGAATAAAATTTAATATAGTTATTTGTTTTTGGCTTATAACAATAATCGGTATATTTTTTAGTATCTTGAAATTCTCCATTTAAATGACTGCATCTTTTACAAATTTTATATCCAATATCATGTGAAACAAAATCATTTTTTTTTTGAAGTTTGTAATTACAATTTTTACATAACTTTCTAATTGGCTGAAGTTTATAAAATTTTAATAATTTCTCATTTTCCTTTAAAAGTTTTTGATTTTCCTTAAAAAATGAAGATTTTATTTTTAAAATATCATTCAGTGGTTTTGAAAATTTAGTATACATAATAGAAGTTATTAGTTTAATTAATTTAATTAGAATTGAAAGAAAATAATGTTACGCCTACTAAGATTAATTTTTTTAACAAAAAAAATTTTTTTAAAACCACAAAAAAAAGAAATACTAATTATAGATAAATTAACTGGTAAAAGATTATGTTTAATATTTAATAAAAAAAAAATTTCATTTTTAGAAACTCGATTGTCTGAAATTAATGTTCAAATATTTCTATTAGCAATAGTAAAAAAAATATCTAACTCTTCTTTAAGATTATCTCAGCATTATATCTTAAGTTATATAAAGTATGTTGATCCCAATTTAATTGTAACATCAAACGATGTAATAGCTTTTTATTGGCAAATAAAAAAATATTTTCCTCAAAAAAAAATCATTATTTTTCAAAATAATTATAGAAATGGTTGGGATTTTGGAAATATTTTTTTAGGATCCAAAAAAGAAAAAAGAGGTTTGTGTGATTTATTTGTAACTTATTGTGACGCAATCAAACCTTTATACTCCAAAAAAATTAAATCAAACTTTCTTAGTATTGGCTCACTAGAAAATAATTTTTTTAAAAAAAATTTTAATAATAAAAAAAAATATATCGTCTTTATTTCTCAATTTAAAAATTGGAGCAATAAAAATTTCGCTATAAGTAATCAAAATAAAAAAATATTTCTAAAAGATAGTTATTTAAAATCCGATAAAATTATACTTAATTTTTTAAATGAATTTTGTAAAAAAAATAATAAAAAATTAAAAATTTTTTTAAGAAATTCGATTGGTGAATTGGCTTCTGAAGAAGAAAGTTATTATGAAGAAAATTTAGACTTTAAAGTAGATTTCCTTAAAAAAAAAAATAGGTTTGATGGTTATAATAAAATTTCAAATTATGATTTCTTTGTTACTAATGATTCTACACTTGGTTATGAATGCCTTGCCAGGAATAAAAGAGTAGCATTTTTTAACAATAGATATTCAGTAAGCAAATTCAAAAATGGTCATAAACATCATTATGGTTGGCCAAAGAAGCTGCCTGAATCCGGTGCAATTTGGACAAATTCAATTCAAATTAATAAAATGGAAAAAGTTTTAAATTTTATAACTAAAGCAAATTCAACCCAATGGTCTCAAGTCAAGAAAAAATATATAGATGACGTAATAGAATATAATTATAAAAATAAAAAGCTCCTTAAATTAATAGATGAAATGTTAAAATGATAATTAAATTATCTTATAAAGTTTTAATCAATTTTTTAAAGATTTTTTGTACCACTTTAATGATGACTTGACTAATAGGTTTAGGGATTGATACTTAGGTTTCCAATTAATCAACTTTTTTAATTTTTTGGGGTTAGCTATTGAAATAATTATATCTCCTTTTCGTCTTTTACCCACAATATAGTTTATTTTTTTTTTTGTAACATTTCCAAATTCTTTAATTATCTCAAGGACTGAAAAACCAAAACCATAACCACAATTTAAAATAAAAAAAATTTTTTTATTGTTTACAAATTTTGAAACTTTATAGTGAATTTCAGCTAAGTCACTTACGTGAATAAAATCTCTAATTGTTGTCCCGTCTTTTGTTTTATAATCAACACCATTAATCTTAAGCTTTTCTTTTTTAACTGCCGCTTTGCATAAATTTAATATTAAATTATATCCTTTTTTTATATTAAATCCACATCTTAGCTTATCATCTGCCCCGGCAACATTAAAATATCTTAAAATTATACAACTTATTTTTTTTTTATTTTTTTCTAAATATCTTTCAAGTTTTAATTTTGTTCTTGGATAAGGTGACATTGGATTTAATGAATCACTTTCACTTGCTTTTTTATTTTTATTTCCATAAACGGCAGCTGTGGATGAATATATGATTTTTTTAATTCCATTTTTAATACACGCTGAAAAAAATTTTTTCCCATTAAGATAATTATTTTGAAAATATTTTTTTGGTCTTTTTACGGACTCTTCATTATTAATATATGCAGCAAAGTGCATTACAATATCAATTTTATTTTTATCAAATAGCATGTTGAGTTTATTAGTATCTTGAATATTAAACTTAAAAAGTTTAGCTTTTTTTGGGATATTTTTTTTTAAACCTGTCGACAAGTTATCTATAATTATTACTGTATGGCCTTTATCTATTAAGAATTGTGATACACAGCTTCCTATATAACCTGCTCCACCTGTAATTAAATAATTCATTTAATTTTTCTTATCGCATCTTTTAATGTTTGAACAACGTATATTTGTTCTTTTGCAGTAAGTTTTAAATGAAATGGAAGAGTTATACAACTATCACCCCATTCAGTAGTATTGGGAAAATTTTTATCTATTAAATTATATTTATTTTTATAGTAAGTCATCTTGTGAAGAGGTTTATAATGCAATGAACAGCCTATTTGTTTTTTTTTAAGATAATCTATAATTTTATTCCTTTTTCTTTTTTCAACTCCAATTACAAAAATATGAAATGCGGATGAACATCCTGAGGGAATTTTAGGTATTTTAACTTTTACATCTTTTAATAAATTTATATATCTTTTGTAAATTTTTTTCCTCAAAATTAAGTTTTTTTTAATATCTTTAATTTGAGGAAGTAACAAAAAAGATAACAAATCTGAAAGGTGGGCTTTTATCCCTAAGTTTTTCATATCAACATCATTATGTCTTTTGGATTTATATCTCTCTAGGGCTGTTAGATTTAAGCCAAAATTTTTTAATTCTTTAATCTTTTTTGCAAATTTAATATCATTAGTGATTATAGCTCCGCCCTCACCACAAGTAATATTTTTAGTTGCATAAAAAGAGAAGATTGCTGCTTTTGACCATTTTCCAGATTTATCACCTTTAAGAGTTGACTCAAAAGAATGTGCACTATCTTCAATGATATCAATTTTTAATTTTTTTTTTTTTATGTATTTATGTAATTTTTTAGTATCAAACATATTGCCATATAAATGAACTGGAAAAATTACTTTGGTTTTTTTAGTAATCTTTTTTATTACTTCATTGTAACTTGTAATAATTGTATCCTTGTTTGTATCAACAAAAATTGGCTTTGCTCCTAATAATTCTACAACATTTGCGGTAGCTGCGAATGTCATTGAGGGTAATATAACTTCATCGTTTTTTTTTAAATTTAAAGATAATAATGTTATTATCGCTCCAGTAGTCCAGCTACTAGTTAAAATGGTATTTTTTACATTTAAAAAATTACATATTTTTTTTTCTACTAACGTCCCTATTGGACCTGAAGTAATAATATCTCCTCTTATGATTTTTCTAAAACTTAAATGATTTTTTAATGATAATGGATGTTTATAAAAATCTACTTTCATTCTAATTAAATTTATATTTTATATTTTATATTTTTCTTAATGAATAGCTGATTATTGATATATATATCAAACAATAAACAATGAAAATTAAATATGTCTTAAATCCTATAATTAAACAAATGAATGGGATTAGATAAAATAATGATAAAATGAAATTAGTTTTAACAATACTCTTAAATTTTCGTTTTAATATATGGTGAAGGTGATTTAAATCTCCTGAAAATGGATTTTGCTTTTTATAAATTCTAAAAATAAATAATCTAAGCATATCAATTCCTGGAACCATTAAAATTATAAAAATTTCATCGGTTAAAAAAAATTCAATATTGTTTTCATACTGATCAATTAAGATAAAACCTATAATACCACTCAATACAAAAGCTCCACTATCACCAAGAAAAATTTTATTTTTATAATTCAAAAAAAGAACAAAAAATAAATTCATTATAATAATAAATGAAAATATAATAAAGACACTCTTAAATAGAAATATCACAAAAATAAAAATAGAAAATAATATTAATTGTAAATCAATACCGTCAAACATATTAAACGCATTAGCTAAGAGAGCAAAACACAAAACAGTAAAAGGAACTGAAAAATGACTGAGTGAATAATTTTTTTCAATAAATGATATTTCAATTAAATTTAAACCCAAATCTCTATAATAAAGTATGGCCACTAGAGATGAAAATATTATAAACAGAAGTTTAATTTTCGGAATAATCTTTTTTACATCATCATAAATCCCAACTAAATAAAATGAAAAAATTATAAACAAGAATGAAATTATTTTAGTTAATTCAAAATCGATTAATGAATTTTTCAATAATAAATTAATTAAAAAAAATATAATAACATTAAAAACTATAATTGACCCACCAAGTAAAGATGTTTTTTTTTTATGTTTTTTTAGGTGATTGTCAGGATCATCAAAAATATTGATTTTTTTTGAAATAAAATCAAAATTTAGAAGTAAAATTGAATTTAAGACTAAAAAGAATAATACTAAAAAAAAAGTTACTTTATCTATTGGCATTAATAAAATTTATATAATTTAGCACTTTTAATAACCTCAATTTTTTTTTGTTTGGTTAATGCTTTAATTAAATCCTTTTCCTTAGAATTTTTATAAAATACGGTTGATCTATAAAAAGTGAGGAGATCATTCTTAGATTTAAATACTAGTTTGTTTCTAAATTTATATATCTTTTTTTTAAAATTTTTTTTTATAAATGGCTCTAATTTTTTTTTACCAAAATCAATATATCTTTCTGCTTGATTAGGCAGAGTTTTAGTTTTTTTTGCAAATTCTGTAAGCGTGTGAGGATAACACGGTGCTGTAATCAAAAATATACCATTCGGCTTTAAATAGCTCTTACAAGATTTAATTAAATCTATCGGATTTTTAGCGTAATAAAAAGCGTAGCTTGAAATTATTTTATCATATTTGATTTTTAGTTTACTTAAATATTTCGGTAAATTTTCCATTGAAACTTTTTTAATGATTATATTTTTAGATTTTTTAATTTTTTTAAGTGACTTTTGTGAAATATCTGTTGCTACAACTAATCCCTTTGAACCAATAATCTTTTTTTGAATTTCAACATGTTGTCCCATTCCACATCCTATTTCTAAAATATAGTCATTTTTTTTAATTTTATATCTCTTAAATAACCAGGATGTTAGATCTACACTGCTAAGTTTTTTATTTAAGTTAAGTCTATTTTTTAAGTTATCAGATGAAATTGACCTTTTTTTAACGATATTATTTATCTTCATAATCTAATTGTATATATAATGACTTTTGTTAAAAACATAATAATTTTATGAAAAAAATATTAATTATTGCTGCTCACCCAGATGATGAAATTTTGGGATGTGGTGGGACAATTCTAAAAAATATTAAATTAGGAAACAAAGTTAATGTTTTATATATCTCTGATGGTGTCGGTGGACGATACGATGATAAATCAATTAGAAAAATCCAAGATATTAACGAAAGAAAAAAAATGGCTATTAATGCCTCAAAAATTGCAAAATTTAAAATAATTGATTTTTTAGGTTTAGAAAATCTAGAGTTAAATAAATACAAACATAATTTTATTAATAACAAAATTTTTAATATTTTAAAACTTGTACGGCCAGACGTGATTTACACTAACCATCCTGGAGACAATAATATTGATCACAGAATAACTTTTGAAAGTACTTATACAGCCTGCAGACCAAATAATCATTTCAAAATAAAAGAGTTTTTAACATATGAAGTCCCTTCTTCAACTGATTGGGCCAGCCCATCTAGTACTCCATTTTTACCAAAAAAATTTGTTGATATTACTAAATTTTCTAGAATAAAAAAAAAACTATTAAATTGTTATAAAAAAGAATTGAGGACATATCCGCATCCACGATCATTAAAAAATATTGATGCGCTTGAAATTTATCGAGGAGGTATTTGTGGAGCACAAAAAGCTGAGGCATTTGATATAATTAAGATTATTGATTAACTTTTATTTGATATTTTGAAATAAATTATTGAATTTTTTCTAAAATATTCTCCTGAAATTCTTTTTTAGTAAAATGCTTATCATTTAAAATTTTCTTTTGAATTTCTTCATAATTTTTTAAAATATATTCAGACATCTTAAATAGCTCCTGAATGTCTCTTTTGCATTCAAATATACCTTCTCTATTATTTTTAACATAATTTATTTCATTAAATATTATAACAGGTCTTAATCGGGCTAAACTTTCATTTATTACTTTAGGAAATCCTTCTATTAAAGACGGGAGTAAAAAAATATTGCATTCATCATAAATCTTAATCATTTCTTTTGGACTGCTTACCGTGCCATGAAATTTAAAATGAGACACTTGACTTGAGTCAAATACATTTTTTTCTATCCCAACGATTGAAAAAATGAAATTCTTATATTTATTTTCAAAGAATAACCTTTTGATAAAAGAACCTCCTTTATCAAAAGTATATCTTCCAACATATAAAAATCTTACCTTATCTAAAATAGCTTCCTTTCTACTTGTTAGCCAATAATCATCTATTTCAGATGGATAAATAATGCTTTGTTTTTTTATATTAGTAAAATTATTCGAACAACTTAAAATCTTAAGTTTCCTTTTAGCTATATTGAACATGAGATAATAAATAAAATAGCCAAACCACCAATATCGATATTTATATTCTAGAAAACCATCACTTCTTAAATAAACATGACCATTAACATTTATCCTTTTTAGATAAATCAAAAAAATTAAAAAAAAGAAATTATATGGAGTTAAAGAAATCATCAAAATTTTCATATTTTTTTCAAAATTTGTTTTATTAAAAATTTTGATACCATCAACTTTAAATAGGTTTTTTTTATTAGTTTTTCTAGCAATTAAAAAAGTTTGAAATTTAAGTTTAAGTGAGCTTAAAATATTATCTAAATCATTATTCGGTCCATATAGATTACCATTATGATCCTCAAAAATTTTATCGTTTGATATCACATAAATATTATTTTTCATTATTCTAAGTTTTTTTGAAATGGTTCACTGTTAATTTCAATCCTGTTTTTAAATCTATCAAAGGTTTCCATTTTTTGGACAAGGCAAGAGATATTGATGGATATAAATAAAGCAATTCATCTCTTCTAAATTTTATTCTTCCAAAGAGAGGAGTGCCTCCCCTACATTCTTTCACTATATTTTCAATTAATTTTCTAACTTTTACCCTTTTTCCAGATCCTAGATTAAAAATTTTTCCCACATCTTTTCCAATCATAATTTTATATATAAAATTGATCGCATCAGATACATATAAAAAATCTCTTATTTGATTCCCTTTAGAACAAGGAAATTTTTTTTTTTGTAAACATGAAATTATTGTAAAAGGTATCAATCTATCAATTGTTTGATTTGGGCCATATATAAGATACGGTCTTATTATAACGGAAGGAAAATTATTTTTTATATTTTCTTTCATTAAAAAAATAGTGGTTAAAAGTTTAGATTGACCATAGACCGAATAAATTTTTTTATTTATCGGTATTTTGTTTGACTCGCAATGAGGGGAGCTTATTTTACCATATTCAACAGAACTTCCAATTTGAACAAATTTTAATAGGTGATCTCTTTTTATTGATTTAACTAAGTTTAAAACTCCTTTATGATGTGAGTTAAATGTTTTTACTTTTTCCTTATGATTAATATTCCCTGCAAAATTTACAACATAATCAAATTTTATTTTAGATATTCTTTTCAAATCTTTTTTTATTGATAAATCACATTTTAAATATTTTACATTTGAAATTTTTTTTGTTCTAGAAGGGTAATTCCTTGATAGAGAATAAAGAGAGAAAATTTTTTTCTTTTTTAAAAATTCTAAGTAATGAGATCCCAAAAAACCTGTTCCACCTGTAATAAGAATTTTTTTTTTCAATTTAAAAAGCTATTTTTTTTAATTTAAATAGTTTGTTCAAATTATCTCTATCTCTTTTAGTATCCATGCAATACCACTTACCTTTATGTTTATAAGCAAGTAGTTGTTTATTTTTGGATAATTCTTCAAACGGTTTTCTTTCAAGAAAAGTGCTGTCAGACTTGATATAATCAAAGATTTTTGGACTCATTACAAAAAAACCTCCATTAATCCATCCTTCATCAATTGATGACTTTTCTTTAAAATATTTTACAAATTTAGAGGAAATTTGTATAGCACCAAATCTAGCAGGGGGTCTTACCGCGGTCAAAGTGACAGTTTTTTTATTTCTTTTGTGAAATAAAACTAATCCTTTTAAATTTACGTTAGATAAACCATCACCATAAGTTACTAAAAAATCTTCTTTATCTAGCAAATTTTTTAACCTTTTAATCCTACCACCTGTCATAGTTTTTTGACCTGTATCAATTACATCTACCTTCCAATTAAATTTATTTTTATCAAAATAATTTTTAATAATATTTTTTTTATAACCGGCCGCGACTATAAATTCCTTAAATCCATAATTGTAATAATGTTTCATAATATGATAAATAATTGGTTTTCCACCAACTGTAACCATAGGCTTTGGAATTAGTTTAGTATATTCAGATAATCTAGTGCCAAGACCACCAGCTAAAATCACAACTTTCATATAATGTTTTCAAAAAAATTTAATTGTTTTTTTGTAAGTTCAACTAATTTTTTTCTATTAAAATAATAACCTTGGTACCATAAAATAACAAATTTTATTACCTCATTAATACTTACTCTAATTTTCCAATTAAGAATTTTTCTAGATTTTTTAGAGTCTAAACTTAATAATTTTGCTTCCTTAAATTTACTATTGTTCTCTTTAATTATCCATTTTCCATTTTTCCAATATTTCTGTGATAATTGAAGTATTTTAATTACATTAAATGATTTTCTCAAATCTGGGCCAAAGTTAAATGACTCTCCAGAAATTTTTTTATTCTTATTTAAAATATACCCTAGAAGCAAATAGCCAGATAATGCCTCTAAAACATGTTGCCACGGTCTAGTTGCTTTTGGGCTTCTAATCAGAACTTTTTTATTTTTACTCCAAAGTTTTATACAGTCTGGAATAAGTCTATCCTTAGCCCAGTCACCACCTCCAATTACATTTCCAGCCCTAGCACTCGCTATTTTAATATTTTTTTTATTTTTGAAGAAACTCTGAAAATAACTATTAAATAAAATTTCAGCTCCTGCCTTAGAAGCGCTGTAAGGATCATCCCCACCCAAAACATCCTTTTCATTATATGGTCTATGAGTCTCGATATTTTTATAACATTTATCACTTGTAATAATAACTATAGAACAATTTTTTTTATAATTTAATAAGCTCTCTAAAACATTTTTTGTTCCAATTAAATTTGTTTCCCAAGTTTTATTTGGGTTTAGATATGATTTACTTACAAGAGATTGTGCTGCTAGATGAAAAATAAAATCTGGTTTAATTTTTAATATAGTTTTCTTAACTTTATATTTATTACTTATGTCAAAAAAATAATTTTTAGATAATTTGTCAACACCACAAACTTTATAAAAAGAGGGTTTCGTTGGTATACCATCTGATATTCCATAAACTTTCGCACCTAAGGAGTGAAGCCAGAAACTCAACCAACTTCCTTTAAAACCAGTATGTCCTGTTATTAATACTTTTTTATTTTCATAAATTTTTAATTTTTTTCTAAAACTTTTCAATTTTTTAAACCTAAAATTAAGTTTTTATAAGTGTTAAAGTGAACTTTGTTTACTTCTTCTACAGTATTGAACGCATTATGACTTGTTAATATTACGTTGTTAAATTTTTTTAATTTTGATTTAATTGCAAGTGGCTCATTCTCAAAAACATCTAGACAAGCTCCTTTGATAATTTCTTTTTTTAATAAAAAAATTAAAGCTTTTTCTTCGATTATTGGTCCTCTCGCTATATTCACTAATAATGGTTTTTTTTTAATTAATTTTGATAATTTTAAGTTAATCAAATGTTGTGTAGTATAATTTAAATCTGTTGCTAAAATAATTATATCTGAATTTTGATAAATAAATCTTTTATTTTTTATACTTATTTTAAACTTCTTTACTTTTTTTTTATTTATTTTTTTTATATCATTTCCAAAAATTTGACATTTAAAAGGAATTAATAATTCAGCTATTCTTAAACCAATGTTTCCTAAACCAATTATTCCCACCTTTTTTTTAATTAGTGTTGAGCCCTCAAACTTGTTCCAAATACCTTTTTGAATATTATTGTGATTAGATAAAATTTTTCTATTAAAATTTAGAATAAAAGCTAAAGCTTGAGTTGCAACACTTTCAGTAAAAGCGCCAGGTGTATTATAGACCTTAACATTAAACTTTTTACACGCATTTAAGTCAATTGAATCTATACCAGTTCCCCATTTAGATAATACTTTTAACTTACTTGCTTTTTTTATAACTTTTTCAGTAAATTCATCATCTCCACATAGTATTCCATCTATATTCTTAACTAATTTAAGAAGATCTTTTTCTTTTAGTGATTGTCTTGTTTTGACTACCCTTATATTAAAATTATGATTATTAAAAAAATTTCTCAGTTTTTTATAGTCATTAACAAAAGGGAATGCTGTAATTAAAATGTTGAATTTCATATTTTTTATAATAATAAAATGTATATATTGATTCTACGTGAGTATTCTACAAAAATTAAACTATTATTTAAATAAATCTGACAAGCATAAATCGTCTTTTTGGATCAATAGACTTGATAATAATAGATATTTGGATACTGCAAAATTTTTGGGTTTCGGATCTTTTACTAAAACCAATTTTATAAGCAAATTTTTTCATAAATTTTTTCAAAAAAAAATCTATGGAAATGAGATTTTTGTATTAGATGAATACCTTAAATATAAAAATTTTTTCAAAAAACAAAAGAGAGAGATTAATATTGATAATATCCAGCACATATTTTTTTTCAAAAAGATTAATGAAACTATCAACAAAAAAATTAGTTCCGCATGTGTGATTGGAGATGGAAAGATAAATTTTTTATCAGGAATGCTATCAATTTACCCTGAGGCAAAAGTATATTCTATAAATCTTAGTGAAGTATTGATACATGACTATTTATTATTAAAAAAACATAATATTCTTAATGATGAAAATATTTCAATTTTAGAAAAACCACAAGATTTGGACAATCCTAATATTAAACTTTTTCTTGTTCCTCCTGATAACGCAAATATCTTAAAAAATAAAAATATTGATCTATTTGTAAATTTTTCCTCTTTCCAAGAAATGAGAATGACAGATATAAATAATTACTTTGATATAGTAAAAAGTAATAAATCTTTTCTCTATACATGTAATAGATATCATAAAATACTACCAGCAGGAGAAGTTCTTGAATTTGACAATTATCCATGGGGTGAAGGAAAGAAAATCTTTTATGAAAAGTGTGAGTGGGTTTCAAAGTATTATTCTTTTAAATATCCTTTTTTTTATGACTATGATGGAGATCATTGGCACTGCCTAATATCATATGAAAAAAACTATAATTTTTAGAAATCATAATTCACAGTTTAAAATTATTCTAAAAAATAGAATTATGAAATTTAGGAAAGGATGATATGAATTAAAAATATTTCTAATGAAAAAATATTTATTATTAATTGAAAAATCTATTTTATACTTGTGTATTTTAATTATCACATTTGCCTCACTTATTTTTTTATACGAAAAAAAAGACAAGATTCTTGTTAATTTAAAAAGGACCACATCAAATACAGATTATGTTAAAGAGGACAAAAAATGGTTCAAAGAAATAATAGATAATCCAGGTTATATTTTATTTTTCAGACATGCTGAAAGAGAGAAATGGTTGGATGTAAAATTTTATGATGCTATTGAACTTGAACATAATATTCTTGCAGAAAATTCTTCCTTTGACAAAGCTGTTTGTTTATCAAGTAGAGGACTTGAACAAGCAAAAATGATGGGAGAATATTTTAAAAAAATTAATTTAAATATTAAAACAATAGCTTCCAGTCCAAGTTGTCGTGCGAGACAAACAGCAATGTTAGCTTTGGGTAAAATAGATATTATTGAAAATAAACTTATTCATTATGGTCCTTGGAATGAAACGGAGGATTTTCATTATAAAAATGTGAGAAATTTTTTGCTTAATTTGCCTTATGAAAAAGGTAAAAATACAATTATAACTGCTCATAATGGAGTTATTGAAGCAAAGGTTGTCGATGAGTATCCAGTAGGATTTACTTTTTATTTAAATGAAGGTGGATTTTTTGTGATGAGTAGAGAAAAAGACAAGCTAATAATCCATCATAAGTTTAATAATTTTCATTATTTTAGTAAAAACATCTTAATAAGAAAAAAGTAATTGAGAGACTGGTATAAATATAGCTTGGAAGATTCTGATGTAAAAAAATTTACCTCAGCTTTAGATTATACCTCATATCAAATTAAAAAGGATTATTCTGAACTTGATAAACTTTTTGAATTTGATTTTTTCAATAAAGATTTTTCAAAATATATTTATAATAATTTAAGTCAAAAATTATCTGGTAAAAACTTATCTATTGGCAGTGGATGGGGACATCTAGAATACCATTTATCAAAAAAATTTGACATCACGGCCTCAGATATAAATAAAGAATATGCAAATTATAATAAAAAGGTAAACTACATAATTACCGATATTCTTTCAAAAGAATTTATATCTAATATAAAATATGACAATGCCTTCGCCCCAGGAATAATATATTTATTTAACAATGAGGAATTAAATATTTTTTTTGAGAACGTAAAAAAAACTCTGAAAGATAACGGAAATTTTTACTTATTTTTTAGAAGCAAAGATAGTTTTTTTATAAATCTTTTAGATAATTATATTTTACCATTTGAAAACCTTATTAAATTTTTTTTAAAAGTTATAAAAAGAAAAAAAATAAAAATTCAAAGAAACCATCACGGTTTTAGACGTTATAATTATGAATTGGAAAAAGTTATTTCTCAAAATGAATTCACAATTGTATCAACAGAGAAACTAATGTTTAAAGCTGAATACAATAGATCCAAAATTCTTAAGACTTTTGGTGTCGGAAAAATTTTATCTTTTTTAAAACTTCATCCATATATAACAGTTTATCACTTAAAAAAATCTTTAAAACCCTCGTAATAAGTTGCTATAGATTTAAGGGAGAAAACTAAAAAAAATAATGGAAATAAAAAGATATATAGAATATTTTTTATACACCATTTTTTAATTACAAAGAAAGTTTGTAATAAAACTAAGGCTGGATAAATTAATGGAAATAATATCAAAAATAAAAGATTAATAAATTTATTATTAATTTTAAATAAATTATAATATTGATGTCTTCCCCATTGCAAATGATGTTTCATAAAACTTAAAAAATCTTTTCTATCATCATGTTTAACTTTACAATTTTTATCAAAATAGGTTTTATCTCCTTTTTTTCTTATTTGAGAAAATAAGTCCGCATCTTCTCCGGTTTTAATATTTTCATTAAACTTAATTTTTTTTTTAAACAACTTTTTAACTTGTAGGCTTAGATTGCATGTTGGTAAATGGTAAGGCCATTCAACATTTTTTGAAAAATTTTGATCAATTGATGTAAACCATGATAATCTACCATCTAAAAATTCCCAAAAATTAAAATTACTTTTATTAAATGAAGGTATAACTGGTCCACCGACTGCAATTAAGTTAGGATTTTTTTTATGAGCGTTTAAGTGATTTTCAATTAATCTTTTTAATGGAATTATATCAGAATCTAAAAATAATATTAGTTCAAAATTTTTTTTTTTTGCATATTGAAGTGCTATGTTTCTATTTGTTGATATTGAAAATTCTTTTTTTACTCTATTTATAAATTTAATTTTTTTATAGTTGTTTCGTTTGAAAAAATAATTAACTCCATCATTAATTATCAAAACCTGGTCTACAAGATTTAACTGTATTTTGTCAAGCAGTTTACCTAATCTAATATTTTTATTATGATACAAAATACATAATAGTAATTTCTTTTTTATGGTTTTTTTTGATGAATCAAGTTTGGCCATTTTTTAGGATTAAATAAAATTGATGTAATTAACGCACAGTTGTGAGTACAATGGCATTCTTTGTTAATAATACTTTTAACTTGTTTTTTAAATTTATCACCACTAGTAATTTCTTTAATATCATTTTGGGATACATTTCCGACAGCAGGTAACATCTCACAAGATGAAACATCACCATTACCCCAAACAACTAAATGACTCTGTCCAGCTAGACATGGGACTATTTGAGTTTTTTGCTTCAAAGTTTTGATAGATGATTTCCACATATATCTGTGATAATTCCTTAAAATTTTAGCTGATAAGTTTCCTGTTCCATAATTATAATTCTCTAAAATATTAAAAATATCTTTCGATATTTTTTCTAAAACATCAAAACTTGGTAATTTAATTTTTGGGTCAAGTGGATCTCCTCGCAATAATATAACAGAATGAAAATCTGCCCCTCTTTTTTGAACTAATTTCATTAATTCAATAATTTCATGGTAATTATCTTGATGAATTACTGAAATAAATCTTATTTTAATATTATTAATTTTTTTAAGAGCCTCAAATGTATCCCATACTTTTTCCCAGCTTTGTTTATTTTTCCTGATAATGTTGTGATTTTCCTCTAATCCGTCTAAACTCAAATTTATTACAATCTCGCAGTCTTTATTCATTAATTCAATTTGATCTAAAATATTTTGTTTTAACCAACCATTTGTTGGAATGGTAACGATTTGCTTCTTAAATAAGTTAACCATTTCATATAAATTTTTCTTAAGAAATGGTTCTCCACCTGCAATATCCAACCAAAATAAATCATTTACACTTTTTGAAATTTTTTCATAATTATCTAATTTAAGATCTTTTGGTGGGTTGGTAAAATCAACAAAACAGTGTGCGCACCTAAAATTACAATGATTTGTAACGTGTAGAATTAAATGCTTAAAATTTTTTTTGAAAAAATAACTACCATAGTGATATAAAAATTTTTGGAAATTTTGCATTATATTTAGCTATATCAGCTTATTTTTCAATTTGAAACACTTAAAAACTTTTAGACATACTTTCAGCATATTTAGAAAGTTAAAAAACCTTTTTCCCATTTTACTAACACCTTGTACACGTTCATAATATCTCACTGGAAGATCTATAACTTTTTCCCCAATAAATGAAGAAGC
>Ga0209425_10001506_pt1 | contig 27174 bp, 11 predicted proteins | sample COG_05_FD_184749 | JGI IMG/M metagenome (GOLD analysis project Ga0209425, IMG submission 184749) | Pelagic Microbial community sample from North Sea - COGITO 998_met_05 (SPAdes) (version 2) | ecosystem: Environmental > Aquatic > Marine > Neritic zone/Coastal water | place: Helgoland, sampling...
AGTTCACAGGCCAGTCCTCGTCGGCGATCGCGAGCGGGTCCGCAATCCAGTCCAGCCTTCGCGGGCCCGGGAGATTGGGGTCCGGGGTCTTGGGTTCGCATCCCGGCTGGAGCGGGTGCGCGAAGGGGTCGGGGTAGGTCAGCTCAACGGCTTTAACTGTGGGTGCCGAGTGAGTGACCCTCGAGTCGGCACTCGGAAGGACCTTTGGCTTTGGCTTTGGCTTTGGATCCGATGATGTTGATGTTGATGAGGATGAGGATCTGACCACCGCGGGTGTCGGGTCCACCCTCCTCGGGCTGCGGTCGCCTACACGGGCGCTGAACGTTGGATGCACGGCGCCGGTGTCTACGCGTGACGTCGCCGATGCGATCGTGTTCCCGACGCGTGACGTCGCCGCGCTGATCGTTCGGGCGTCGAGGTGGTTGCGCCAGAGCGCGAGGATGAATCCGAAGATCAGTCCCATCGTCACCGGCCGTCGGACGCCCATCGCGCACCCGTCTACTCGCCTACCGCGTGTGTCTAATACCGTCTACTTCGTGATCACGATCGTCCGGCTCACTTGGGGGTGAGTGACTTGGCGGTGGAGAGGAGGACGTCCTCGGCCTTACGCACCGCCCAGTCCGCGGTGGACACGTACACCTCGAGCGCCTTTCGCGCGGTATCGCCCTTGAGCGCGCGTGGGTTCACGGTTATGACGCCCGCCCTGCGCGCCACGCCGATGAGCACGCCGGTGATGACAACCTGGGAGGCAATCTGAGAGAGGATACCCATGTGGTGATGTCGAACGCGTGGGCGTCGGGCTCGAGTGGAGAGCCGTGCGCGGTCGCCTTGTGCCGCCGACATCGAGCTGTCGAGACGCGAAAGTCTTGAAACTTGCGCGGGTTCGAAATATCTGACGGGTGTTCGTTGGCGGGCACTTCGATGGGCGCGGGGGGGATGACGACGGTTTGGCGGCCGAAGGTTCGTATTCCTGTTCCCGAGGTCGATGACGAGGTCAAAGTTGGGGTCGAGGTACCGGAGGAGGAGTTGCTGACGAAGAAGGGCACGAAGCGGAAGAGAGCCCCTTGCACAAAGGGGCCATGCGAGCACGGGGTGAAGTGGCGCTCTCAGTGCAAGGTGTGCAGCGCTTGTCCGCACGGTCGTTGGCGCAAGCGGTGCAAGGAGTGCGGTGGGGGATCAATCTGCGAGCACGGTCGTCGGCGCACTCAGTGCAAGGAGTGCGGTGGGGGATCAATCTGCGAGCATGGTCGTCAGCGCTCTCACTGCAAGGAGTGTAAGAAATAGATAGCGCGTCGTCAATCAAAACACCCACCGCCGCACCCTCGTCACACGTACTTTGAGCTAGCCGGTTTCCAAATCGCCTCCTCATCACACCCGAACCCGGCGCCCACCTCCATCAGCTCCAAGTAGCACTACACAACAACGAACCCGCACATGGGTAATCAGTAAGAGGCCACTAATTAGAATAAATTACGGCTGTTTTCAGCCTGTTTGCCCTGTGCTAAGCGGCTGCGGCTTGCTCGGCTAAGATTTCCAAGGTTTGCGCCATCGCGTCGGCGTCCTTCTCGTCGAGCAATCCCATCTCGTCCAGATCCGCCAACATCCCGAGCGCCCCCTTCATCGCCTTCGGATCCACATCACCCGTCACCCCGCACTCGTTCGCCACCCACAGCACCTCGCACACGCCGGCGACGACGTTGGACTTGGTCAGCGCCCCCAGCATGAAACTGAGACACCGCTCGTTGCCATCCGCCACGCCCTTACCGTACACCCAATCGAACTTATCCAGCGCGCACGGCGTCTCTTTCTTGGCCTGCGTGAGCAACGCCAGTGCCAGTTCGAGGTGTGACTCGTACACGGCCGTCTTGGCGAGCGCCAGGTCGTACACGGCGTCCTGGACGTCGTCGAAAGGCTTGTACCCTCGGGAGGGATCCCACGCGTCGCTCGCCTGTGCCTTGGCCTTCTCCTCGCCGACGCGCGTCAACGCCGTCTGGAAGTCGCGCTCGCGCTGGGTGATCCGGTCCTTCGCGTCGTTTGGATCGGCGGGTGGCGGAGGCGGGGGCGGTCTGTACGCCTCGGCGGCGGCCAGGCGCGCTTTACGTTCCGCAGCGTTCGCCTCCATCTCCTTCACCTCGTCCCTCTTTTCGAGCTTCCTGGCTTGCTTCTTCTTGGCGCTTCGCTTGGCGACGACGGGTGGTGCCCTCGCGCGGTATCCCTTCGCGCGGACATCTCCTCCACCCCGCGGTAGAGACCGCGTGACCAGCGCACGCGCCTGCCCACACAGCATGGCGCACCCTCGAGTGTACCCTCGCTATCCGGAAAAGATTACCTCGAGGAGTCCGATCCGCAGAGTGCCAGCTGTGTCAGATAGAAGTTGTTTCTCGGGGCGATCGCTCGGCGCCGGCCACACCACGACAGCACCCGACGCCGAGGTTCCGCTCTCAATTGAGCAGCCTCCCGTGCGTCCACGGACTCGACCACTCGTCACCCACCATGACGAGCTGAGTACACCAACCTGACCACTCCCCACCCACGGTGAGGGACGGAGGGCTCGCCCCCAGATGGCCCCCTCCGGCCAGAACCGCCCCCAAGATGGGGGCAGAGGCCGAGGCCGAGACCGAGACCGCCGAGATACGGGCGGTCGAGGCGGCCGAGGCCGCGGATCAAACCCTGGTAGAGGCGATAGCGGCATGGGCGGCGCCCAGCCCACGCCCACCAGAGGCCAACCCCCGCCCGGCGAGATACCCGACGCAATAGACGGGGGCTTCGTCTTCGTCGCGAAGGAACGCATCACGAAAGAGGCTCGCGACAAACGCATGATCGGCATCGGCGCCGACGGAGCCTGGATCATGGAGGACTACATCAAGTCCACAAACACCGCCGTGTTCATCTGCACCGTCAACGACACCGACCAGGACCACAGGGTGATGCTCGACGTCTTCCGACCCGTCCATCGCAAAGGAGCGTACGGTGCGATGGCCGTGTTCAACGCGGACATGCCTTCGCTCGACCCCCACGCCTTCGCCTCGTCGCAGCAAGGCATGCCCGCGCAGGTGGGGATCAAACCGTGGCTCATGGGCTCCGACGCCAAGACGCGACGGAGTCCCACGCAGGGCGCCAGCCGGTACCTCCTCGGCCACTTCTTCAACAGGTACCTCACCAATCCGCTGACGAGCAAGCTGAGGCGGCTCGGCAAGGACGAGGTGCCGGTGGTCCTCGACGCCGACGAGGCGCGTGAGCTCGCGTGGGGGCTCGTGCAGGCCACGATGTTCGTCGCCAACAGGGCGCCCGCCACCGGTGCCGCGCCGGGCGATGTCGCCGTCAGGGTTCGCCAGAGGGACCCGGGCGAGAGCAACAAAGCCGCCGCCGCGGGGACAATCACCGTCGTCCGCGACGGGAGGATGGTGCGAATTCCCATCCGATCGATCGAACCCAAGCAGCTCTCGCAGGAGAAGGCCACGACCGACCTCGACATCGTCCTCGACACGAAGCAGGGCACCGCTGAGCGCGTCGCCGCGCTCAAGGCCATCGGCGCCGCGTGCCAGGGCGCGGGGGGACCGGACATGTTCCTCGACAGTTTCTCCAAGACCCACCCGGAATCCTTGACTAACTTTTACGACCTGGCCATGGGGCTCACGGGCCTGCACGACGACCGGGTGGATGAGGTCAGGACGCTCGCGCCCGCGGTGTTGGGAACGGCGGCATGCGCTCTCATACGCGGCTTCGCGGCTCACTTGGCGGAGCACGGCCTCGTCTTCAACCCGCGCACGGAGAAGCTGAGCGTGCCGACTCCGGCGGGGTTAAAAAACGGAACCGTACACGGTAGGGTTTCTAAACCGTTGGCGCGATACGTCGAGGAAGACTACACGCCCGCTCGAATGGTCGCGTGGGGAACGACGGACCGACGGGTCAGGGAGGGCGAGATACCAGGCGACGTGATCATCACCGGCGAGGACTTCGACATGCACTTCTTCGACGTGATCTTCGCCGGTATCGAACGACGGCTCAGCGGGGTTGAAGGTATGGGTCAGCGAAAACTTTACCCATTCGAGATCACCCAGAAGGAATTCTACATCGAAGCTGCTTGTGCTTGCCTCGCACCGCTCATGGATGCCATCGTCGACGCTCAGGCAGCGGTGGATGCGGACGGCGACGACGCCTCCATCGTTCGGCATTCGAACATGCTGCACATCCTCTGGGAGCGCATACCTCGCCTGCTCAAGTCATGCGTGTCGATGATGAGAGATCCGCTCATGTACACCGATTTGATGCTGCCTTTGTTCAGGCTGTTCTCCATTCTGACCAGGCCCTTAACGATCAAATCGCTCTTCCTGGACGATGTCGCGGCGAAGTGGATGGCCGAAGGCTCGGTACTCGCGGGTGACGTGTCAAAAACCTTTCCGTCGATGCGCATCAACGTCGCGACAAAGGAGTTTGACTTGCCGTGGCGGGAAACCTACGCGGTCAAGTTCGAAGATTTTGTCAATGCGATCGTCCCTTGGGCGTGTAGTACACGATGCAACATGTGTTGGACAACCAAGCAACTCAGGGACCAGGCGAATGAACTACTCTCCAAGTTCAAATTCAAGTGGAGCGGTCTGCTCGACGGGGACCGACGCGCTTACCAATGCAACGTGCTGAATCGGCTGAAGCAGTACTGCATCGAACCAGACGCATACAGGAGTTCCGGAAACAAAATCGACCCGCTTTGCGCCTCCGATTGCTTCCGATCTTGCATGGGTGACATCGGAGAGACTGCTTGGGAGGAAGCGACATCTATTGCGTATGACCTGATGTCACACGTTGTTTACCTCAAGGCATTCAAGGACAGCAAAGAAGTAACACCAGACAGCCCGTTTTGGAATATCTTTTTGGGATCTTTCAATGCGGTCGGAGCCTCACTCGACGGACTGCTGAACGGATCAGATGGCTCAGCAGGTAAGCTTGCACAGTTGGAGAAGGATATCGATCACGCATATGATGGGAAAAAGGCGAAGAAAACCAAGGATAAATGGGAATTCCTGCAGGAGCACTGCTTCGATTTCGTACACGAGTTCCGGCGTACTTTCTTTTGGTCTGCTGAGGGATGTCAAGTGTCGAATCAGAATCTCGAACCGCAAGTGCAGGCATCTTTCAAAGGTATGCTCGCGTGTCTAAGATTTCACAACGTTAACTTCGAGGATATCTTTGAGCGCCCAATCACTGTCGATGTTTTTGTCGATGTTTTTGAGTCGTTGCGGTTTGCGGCACTGAGTCCCATCCCTGGGCGTGCAGAGGTTGGCAAGAAGGCATATCTGGGAGCAGCGAAAAGCTCTAATGACACTTTCCGCTACATGGTCGCCTATGCATCGGGTCATTTGCTCCAACGAGATCTCAGGGCCCTCAAGAAGACGAGCAAGGACAGAGCAAAGGAACCTGACGTCGATGCGTTGGAGCGCGTCATCATGCTCGATCTCGATGTGCACATCTGCTTATGGAGGGGATCAGACGGGACAGAGTCAGAAGTCGCGGTCAAGAAGGCACTTTGCGTTATTTCGGACAGGTTCCCGGGAAACCCGGGAAACAAAAAAGGTGTGTTGCAAGCAGGTGCTATTGAGCAGATCCTCAAGAGCCGACCAGTGCTACTCGACCGGTTCTCCATTCTGAGATGGAAGATGGATCTGTATGTGAACGCTAAATTCAGCTACAGCGACTCAAACGCGGAGGCCCTTCTGCTGCCCGCCATGGATCCAGACACCGCGGATGCTAAGCCCATCGCAGCGCTCAGGATGCTCCTCGAGGACAAGGCATCGGCGGAAGTTTACTTGCGAGAATCGCGGAAGATTTTCAGCGTGGTGTGCAGGCTTGCATGCACAAGCAAGGAACCAAAAGTGCGCATGGCAGCCACCGAGCTCCTGGTGGATCGTGCCATCATCCCCGTTGACTCGAAATCGTGGGCGTCTATGAGGGGTATCAAGTACGTCTATGAACATGCGAGGAATGGCATCGGCGACGCGTCCAAAGCAGTCCGGGAAAAGTGGGCCGAGGCGCTGCCTACACTGGCGCTTGCGGCCACCTGGAGGGAGGGCGAATGCCTACATACTCCTCCGTATTGGCTGAAACACTACGCAGTCGCGGCCAGGCGCGCCAATTTCCAGTCAGAGGACCTGAAGAGCATTTTGGATGCTTTGACGAGCAAGGACATGACCAAGGTGGCTCCCGCGACTATCCGCAAGATGATCGACCGTGCGGTGAAGGTTGCGCCGCCGCCGACGCGCCAGGACCCCGTGGCGGCGTCGCTCACGTCGGTTGGCGGAACACTTCTGAACGCCGCCGCCGCGGATAGAGCCGCGATGCGTGGTGCGTCGGAGACGCCGCCGGTGCAAGAATCAGCACCCGCGCCGAGGGATCTGGACTCCGACATGGACACAGCCTCATTGGACCACATCTCCACCCACGACGATGCGGCGATGTGGTGGGCCGTGCAGGAGGCTGCGCGGCAGTGCATCAGCGCGAGGCTCCGCACACACTACGGCAACGCCAGTGAAACGCTGACGTTTATCGAGCGAAGCCTCGGAGAGGTGCGGCGTAACCAGACGCCGACAGTCGCGGGTGCCAGAAATGTATCGCGGACCGATGCGCAGAGCATGACGGCCACATGGCTTCTTCTCGAGTTCGTCGATGCTCTCGAGCGTCAGATGTACAACGCCTATGAGGGTACACTCAGCTTACCCCCGCCCGGCAAGTCAGCGGCGAGCTTCTTCAGGCGCAACAAGCACATTTGCGTCGACTGGCTGCGGCGAATCAAAGAAGCTTCGCTGGGTGCCGCGAAGAGCTGCGGCAACGTCGCCATGGGTGCAAACATCGCACTGTCGCGAGTCCAAGCCGCGATCAAGGCACAAGAGCGTCGCGTGGAGAAAGCTGCGAGGCGCAGGGCCGAGGCTCCCGCCCGAATTCTCGAACTAAAAAGCGCAGTCAGCGACGCCAACGCCCGTCTCACCCAGGCTCACAAGCGCTACGGGCTGGGTGCCGCGAGGTTGGAACGCGCGAGGCAGACAGTGTCGGAGCGGATGAATGCGAACAAGTCGAAGCAAGAGATTGACAAAGCGAAGGAGAAGGTGGATGAGCTCAAGGATGAGGTCAAGGATGCAAAGGAGGAGGTGTCAGTGGCGTACCGCGACAAGAACGAAGCTCAGGAAAAGTTGAAGGACCTTGAGCGGAAGTCAGCTGGGAACGACACCGACTCCGAGAAGGACGCTGCGGCGTTGGTCTTCCGCGCGATTGGCGATGCGGCATCGCTGTTGGTGTCATTCGGTGAGCCGGACCTGCTGATTGGCCTGGCGGACTGGTGCGAGCCCCGGCTGAGGCCCGCGGGTGCCGACGTATGGCTCCCACCTTCTTCCGATGATGCGTTCACGACGAGCACGGAGGGTGTCCTCGATTGGGTTCGAGCAGCCGCGCTCGAGGCGGGTGGACGCCACGAGCAGGCGGCCGAGAAGTACCGACACATGCTCGAGACACCGGAGAAGATTGGACCCGCGTCTGCGCGAGCCGCGGCGAAGCGCCTGACGCACGCCTACGCCTCTGTGTGTGACTGGGATGGTCTCGAGGAATGGCGAAAGGATCTTCGCAAGATTCAGCGAGATGTCGAGAAAGCGGGATCCAGCGAGCTGGCCTCGGCGCTCAAGGATGTTGGTGCAAAACCGGAGTTGCTCGGAGCCTGGGCCAATTTTGATGCGGGCCAGTTTGACAAGCGAATCTCCCCGCTCGCGATTTCCGAGAAGCATGCCACTTCACCGTCGGCGGCTGTGGATGTCCTTAATCACGCAACTCACCGACTTCTCGAGGAGCTCTTGGTACATGATGTCGGCGAGTCCCCTGATAAGTCCGAGAGGATCGTTGAGGCCAGAAAACAGTTGCAGACTGCGATGAAGAGAATGCAGGAGCCCTTGCGATTGTCCAACCTGATGGGATCGCCCGCGGTGACCCAAGCTCTGCACATCGAGCTTGCCGCCGCCGACGCTGTCTACGCCGCCGTGAACGAGAAGTATTGCAGAGTATTTGGGGCGGTACGTGGCAGATATGATGTGTCGACCCTAACGCCGTGGATCAAGCTTTGCAGGGTGCTGAATGCTCTCAGTATCAAGGAAGAAATTGGTGCCCGGTCGCAAATCAAGGCCGCGGATATCCTGGAGCATTCGTCGCAGGTCGCTTTTGAGTCGCTAACGCTCTCGGCCGAGCTGGTTGCGGAACTGACCCGCTGTGCTGGACGACTGGGAAATTTCAAAGTTTTCCGCAAGATCTTCAAACGCGTTGGACAGCTTTCCGAGCTCGATCTGGAATCCGATTGCGTCCAATTCGGCCAGTTCGTTCAACAATGCAGGAAGAAGCTGGATTTCATCGAGTCTGATGCGGAAGGTACACGCGCCTCTAAAGATGAGCAGTATGCGTCTATCTGTAAGCAGTATCAGTCTGCATTCAACGCGCTGGTCCTCCCTCGTCAATGGGGTGGCGGCGCCGTGGTTGCGGATCCGACGGACAAGGCGCACCTCGTACCCTTGATTACGGATTCCATACAGGAAATGTCGAGAACCGTCAAAAGTTTGGCAGACGATCTTTACGGCAAAGACGGCGTCTTCGGCATAGAATTGATCAGAATGGTTTACACTTTTGAGGAGCACATGCCAGCGGATATGCAGAAGCGTGTGGAGCCAACATATGGTGAGCTACTGCATGCATATTCTCAATTCGAATTTTCGCTCGATTACGCCAGGTTTCTCGATGATTTCCACCGACGCGAGGAGGACGATCCGAAGCGCCGCACCCGCCGCGACAAAGATCCAATCTCTGCGGCGGGTATCGAGGACATCGACGGAGTTTGCGGTGAGCCGACTCCGCTTAACCCCGGCGCGGACGAGAAGGAAGTCACCTACCTTCTCGAGGCTGCCCACGCATACGCCCGGTTCCTCATCCAATGCGGTGAAAATGGTGAAGCTGGATCTTTCTCGAGATCCCAGACCCGTCTCCCGGGCTCGAAGCCGATGCCCGGTGAAGGTGGTGGCGATTTGAACCTGTATCACGCCAAGGTACGCCTCCTCAACTTCGCAAACAGTCAACAAATTGGCGAGAGTGACAGAATGAAGGAGATCCTCGGAAGTATCCCGACGGCTTACTGGCGTCAGTGTATCCCTGAGTTGATTACCATGCTCCACTCGGACATCGAACCGGTGCGAAACAACGCCACGGACCTGCTGACGCGCATGGCCAAGGAACACCCGCGCGCGTTGTCCTATGCCATCGCGGTGGCGGCCGCGGCGGCTGACGACGAAGCCGACGCCGCCGGCGAAGGATTCGAGGTTGGGGGATTTAGATCCAACCCGGAGGCGCTCGCCGCGGTGCGCGAGCGCTTCGCCAGCGCTTCCCGCGCGCTCGAGGCCATCGGGAAGGTCAAGTCGGCCCTGAGCGCCACGGATCCGCGGCTGTTCGCGGACGTCACGCTCGTGGTGTCCGAACTGGGCCGCCTCGCCGTGTTGCACGACGAGGAGTTGCTGACGTCGCTTCAGGATCTCCACGGCGACGTGACTTCCCGAATCGCCTCCATCGCCGAATCCTCGGAGCCGATCGAGGACGTGATGCGCCCCGCGGTGGCAGAACTCGATCGCCTGGTCCGCGACGCCCTCTCAGGAGCCGGGTTTGTCACCCCCCACGTGAAGTCTTTTGCCAAAAAATACCGCGAAGGATTGCTCGACGCCGTGAATGAATTCAAGGGGTCCGTAGCGTCCGACCCGTCCAACGGATGGCGCGCGGTGAAGGAGCAGATGGTACAGCTCGCGCGGGGCCTACAGCGGAAACGCGAGCTACGACTTAAGAACCTGTCTCCGTCGCTGGCGAAACTGGAGAGCCGCCCGGGTGGCTTCGCGGCGCCGATGCCCGGTGACTTTGGCGGCGACGTCAACATTGTCTCCGTCGGATCCGACGTCACCGTGCTCCCCACGAAGTCCCGTCCCAAGCGCATCACCCTCCTGGGCTCCGACGGTACGCGCAGGGTGTTCTTGCTCAAGGGGAACGAAGACCTCAGGCTGGACGCTCGCCTCATGCGATTCGGGTCGGTCGTCAACGCCGCGCTGCTGTCGGAGCCCGAGTCGCGAAAGCGTAACCTGGAATACTCCACCTACTCCGTCACGCCCCTCGCGGGAAACAGCGGTTTGATCCAGTGGGTCGAGAAGGCGACCCCGATGTCCGCCATCTTCGCCGGGTGGCAGCGACGCACCCGCGCGGCAGCCGCGCTACCGAAAGTGGTTCCACCGCCGGGCTCCGACCCCGACCCCGAGTGGCGTCCCCCCGAGCCCCCCGAGGCCGCGACGACCAGGCCCTTGGATCTCTTCTACAACAGGGTATCCGCCGCACTTCGTGCCGCCGGGGTGCTCGCCACCGCCAAGCGCCGCGACTGGCCCCAGGACGTCCTTCACGACACCGTGCAGCGGATGCGCGCCGAGGTGCCCCAGGACTACCTGCACCGGGAGCTGTGGTGCGGCGCGCCGACGGCGTCGGCTTGGCTGCAAAAGTCGGTTCGTCACGCGAGGTCGGTCGCGACGGCGTCCGTGGTCGGACACCTGATCGGCCTCGGCGACAGGCACCTGGACAACGTCCTCGTGAACCTCACGACCGGGGCGGTGGTGCACATCGACTACAACGTCTCCTTCGACCGCGGGTTGACGTTGCCGGTGAGTTTTTTTTTTTTTTCCTGTGTTGGCGATTCGTCTGACTTCGTGTTTTGTTTACAGGTGCCCGAGGTTGTCCCGTTTCGTTTGACACCCGCGGGGGTCGCCGCGTTGGGCCCGACGGAGACGTACGGGCCGTTCAGGTGCGCCGCTGAGGCGACGCTCGTGGCGCTCAGGCGGCTGCCCGCGAGGCAGGCGCTGCTCGGGTCGCTGGAGCTGTTAACGCGGGATCCGCTGATGGAATGGGTCGACGACGGAGCCGCCGGACAGAAGGGAGGGAAGCACACGCGGCGGGGCGACGAGGCACGGGAGCACGCCGCCCTCGAGCTCGCGCACGGCCTCGCATCCTTCGCCGGGAAGATCCAGGACGCGAGTGCCGCGCTGGGATCCGAAGGGTCCGAGACAGACCTCGGTTCCTCCCCCGGTTCCTCCTGGTCAGCGACGTTCCTCCTCTCCATAAAATTTCACGAACACCTGGCGGCGCTGAAGACGAAGGTCACAAAGGACGGCGCCGCGGTCATCGCCGCGGCGGAGGCTGCGGAGAAGGCGGAGACGGCAAGGTTGGAGGCGAGGGACGCGCTGGCGGCTTCCGCGCGGGCGTCGGACGCTGAGGAGTTTTCAGCTTCGGGCGTCTCCGCGGCTTCACTAAATTTACGGGACGCCATCGACAGTTTGGCCAGCGCGGCGGCGGATGCCAGGCAGTGGTCCGACCGACATCGAAGGGCGCTGGACCGGTTAGCTCCCGACTCGGGTGAACTCGTGCGGCTTAAACACAAGACGACGACGACGGAGGACACCGGCGGGGCGCCCATGCTCCGAGCGGCGCCCATGGCGGCGTCGCTGGCGTTGAGCCCGGAGCTGCAGTCCGCCGCGGGTGCGATCGACGGCGAGGGCGCCAGGCTTCTCGCCGCGCGCGACGAGGCGGTGGACCGGGCGACGTCATCGCTGGAACGTTACCGCGAGTGGGTCGTCGCCAACCTTCCGTCGTCCTACCCAGAGTCGGATCGCAGGGCGGTGTGGGCGAATACGCTGGAGGAGGCGGCGAAGGTGCGCGTCGAGGCACCGGGCGAGGCCATCGAGCGACTCGGCGAGCTCATCGACGCCGCCAGGGTCACCGACTCTGACGGTAAGCGCGCGTGGACCAAGTACTGCGCCGCGACGGGAGCGTGGCACGCTCGCGAGTCCACCGAGCTGCCGGCGCTCAGAGCCCAGGCGAAAGCCGCCGCTGATGCTTATACCAAATACGCACGCAGTGGTACCCGTGAGTATCTCGGACGCTGGGACACCACGGTGGAATGCATGTATGCGGAAATGTTGTACACCGATGGCGAGGGACCGACGCTGGGCTTTCTCGAACACTACATAGACTGTCCCCCCGTCCGGGATGAAAGCCGAGCGGAGGTTCAAACGGTGGACTCGCTGCCCGACGAATTGGACTCGCCGCCCGACGAATCGAACGAGTTGTTCGCGCCGTCGTCGAGTTTTTTCGGGGACATGCAGGGAGACGGCGAGGAGCTCGGCGGCCTCGGCGACGAGGACGACGATCTCCTCGAGCGGGAAATTTCCAACCTTCGCATCGAGGACGACCTCGACATCGAGGAACTGATGAACGACGACGACGTCTCTCCGTCACCCGAACCCCGGGTGGCTGACGATGAATCGGCCGATGACGATACGGAGGGGCGTTTCATGGCGATGCCGCGCCGCGAGAAGTCCGCGGTGATGGCGGCGGCGATGTATTCCGTCTTCAACTCGGACGAATACGACGAAAAGGCGGACTCGCTGACCCGGTTCCTTCCCCCAAAGACTTTCGTCGATTTGGCGATGGACTCCGCGATGCTGCCGCACAAGGTGATGCGGTACATACTTCCCATCGCCTTGGACCCGCGGGCCGTGGACCCCATGCGCAGCATGCGCATCGTGGAGGCTGCGCAAGTCTCGCAGGTGTTGGACCGCCGCGCTCACGACTTGAGGGAACGGCAGTGGCGCGACTCCGGAGTGACCGACGTGGAGGTATTCTGGAGAGAAGGCGAGGCGTTGGCGGCTGAGTTGAAGGCGCACGTCGAGTCCCTCGCGCAGGACATGCCGGCGCTCACCGAAGCGCTGCTGGCGCACGTGTGCTGCGACACCGTGTTGCGCCCAAATACAGATCCGGAATACGCCGGATGTTGGATCCATCCCGTCTACGCCGTGAAAGCCGTGTCCAAGCTCGTGACCCGGATACTCGCCGCGTGCGCCGCGAACGTGTCGGGTGACCTGCGGGAGGAGAACATCGTCGAGGGTGAGCACGAGGTCGGGGGTAAGCTCGAGGACGTGGCGGCGACGGTGATCAAGGAGGCTGAGGAGGCGGCGGATATCATCAACGTCAACGTCGTCGAGCATACTCTCGAAAATACCTTCTCCGGCGTCGCCCCCACCGGCGGCCAAAACAGCGAGCCGAGGCTCGAAGGAGCCACGAAGGGTAAGGACGTTCGGACGATGCTCGACGCCGCGGCGAGGGCGGTGTACGCCGTTCGTCGCTCCGCCGCCGAGGCTGAGCTGGCGGATCGCGAGCGAAGGCACGCCACCTCCAGCGGCGCGATATCCCGCTGCGAGTGGCTCCTGGAGTCGCGACTGGAGCAGGGCTCGGACGGTGCGTGGGGTTTCGAGACCGAACCGACCGCGTCTAGGCGCTGGAGAACCCAGCACTTGGACCACGTGGCCACCGCCGCCGCCGAGCTCGCGTCCGCGGACATCGCGGTGAGGAGCTGGGCGCAACGAGCCGGCGCAGTGGAACGGTCCTTTGTCGAATACTTCCGCCCGTGGGCCGACCGCGATCGCATGGAGACGTTGGCGCGCTCGCTCGAGGACCGCAGCCGCGCCCTGAAGGACTCGGAACAACGCGCGGCGACGTGTCGACAGCTGTGCGAGGGCGTGGAGTCCTTCGAGCGGTCACGGGAGCCCGAGCGGGAGGCTGCCGCCGCGGAGACGCTGTTACCCGAGGGTTTCCTCGATTTTTCCTTCGACGCCGGCCTCGACGACGACGAGCAGCCGGATCCTATACGCGCCGCCGGTGGGATCGCCAAGAACCCTTTCAAGAAGAAGGGTAAGAAACCGGTGAACGTCACCGAGGTCCAAACGCAGAGGTCCAAGAGGTCCAACGCGGAAGTCGCCGGCGGGTTCGAGAAGACGTATGAGTCGGCAGTCACGGACGTCATCTTGGCGTGCGAGGAGGTGCTGCAGACGGCGATGGCGCCCGCGGGTCCCAAGGCTGAGGCGGCGGCCGCGGCACGCGCTGAGGCGTCGGAGAAGGCGGAGAAGGCGCGGGAACTGGAGCGAATCGTGGATGAGAAGAGGCGCGCGATTGTCGACGACATCGACGTCATGGCCTTCATTTGGCACGATGGCGTTCACGGTGACTTGAGCTTTCCCGGGTCGACTTTTCACCCAACTGCCAAAATGGAGCCCAAGTCCACGCCTTGGTACCTTCGGGAGCTCGAAAATGTCGCCACGGACTTACGCAACGCGCTTTGTACACCAGGGACTCCGGTGGCGCGGTTCATCGAAGAGACCCGGAAACACCTCGACGGGCTCAACGCCCTGTTTCCAAAGGTACCCACGGATCTGGCAGAGGCGATTGACATCGACGACGCAGAGATGTGCGCCGACGAAGCCTCGTATCTGCTAAAAGAATTCGAGGAGAAGGTCGAGAGATGCATAGACATGGCCATACAAGCCATGGACTACTCGTATCAAGCCTTGACGGAAGCGCAACACAGCAGAGAGCACGGCTTTACTTATTCAGAAGAATTCTCAAGCGCCATCCGCTGGTTCGCGAACGCCACCGCCGATCTCGCCGATCTCGCCGATCTCGCCACCGCCGATCCCGCCGATCTCAATTTGTCTTCCACGGCGAAGCTACTCCGAGCCGTGCTTGATAATGCGCAGAATCTCTCGAGGCGAGCATCGATCGAGATCAAGGAACACACGGGCCTCGGCCTCACCGCCGCGGACCCGCGGGATGACGACACCGAACCACCGCGTAGGGTTGAGCAACCGGCGGATTCCTCCGACGACGAGGACGGAGCTTCGTCGGCGACAATCGCCGCCGCCGCGACTGTCCGCCGCCGTGGGTCCGCGCATGTGACTCGCTGGCGCGGCGGGCGGCATCCCACCGCCGTGCGCCTCATCTCCGTCGTCGCGGCCAAGCTGGATGGTCGACCGAAGCTCGTCGAATTGCTCAGAATCGCCGCGAAAGCCACGCCCGCGCCGAAGGTGCCGTATGATATATATTATGCTGATACCTTCGGAACCGGGCTCCCTAGATCACCAGCGGCCGCCAAGGGTGAAACGCCCCTCACGGCGAAGCAGGACGTGGACAGGCTCATCGCCGAGGCGACGGACGCGCATAGGCTCGCGTCCATGTACGAGGGCTGGTGCCCGTGGCTGTAGACCACAGTATCGTGTTGTTTAACTTACATAAAAAATCAAGACATGAGCTGAGTCGCCAACGTGGTGAACAGTAGGAACCCGACGATGCCCCCGACGATACTCGGATCAACCCCTTTCATAAACTCCGGCAGCTCCACCGCCCCACCACCCGTCCCTTCCTCCGGTCCCATCCCGGGCGCCGGTACCCTCCCGCTCGGCACCGGCCGCGGGAGAGACTCGCCCACGAAGTCGGTCCCCGTCAGCTTGAGCCGCTCGTCAACGGCGCCGTAGACGTTGTACTCGTCAACCACCAGCCTGGCGTAGTCCGGCACGTGCTGCCTCGCGCGCTCCTCGCCGAACGCGCGCTTGACGTAGATGTAGTTACGTATGGTGTGGTAATCCAGCGAGTACATCCCGAACTCTTTCCCTTTAGGTCCGATCTTCTCCAGGAGCCACGCGATTGCTTTTCCAACTGGAATAGGCGCCGGTTCTTCGGGTCCGCGGCCCAACGTCGCCTCGTCGTCGCTGATGACCGTCTGCATGACGAACGGCTTACGTTCGCCGCTGGACACGCTGGGGGTGACGTCGCAGGCACCGCGGATCATGTCGAACATTTCTTTACCCTTGTCGTTTCGCACCGTGACGTACTGCGGGTGTTTTGTCATGTCCGTGTGGTAGTAAGGCGTGCCCATGTAGCCCACGACGATGTCGGCGAGGCCGTTTACGTAGTCGAAGCACGAGTAGCACGACGGCGCGATGACATCCTTGAGCTTGTTCGCGGGGAGGCAAAAGTACGGAACCTTCTCGAAGCTTCCGTCCGTGTGCTTCAGGTGCACCTGGTAGTCCTGCATGAACTCGTAGTGCACGACGGTGTCCGGGTCCTCGGATGCGTTTTCCAAAAATTTCCCCAAAGTTTCTTTCCGCCCGTTGTCCGTGCAGTTGGTTCCCATGACGTACAGCTGATCCAGGCCGAGGTACGGCTCCACCGCCCGCAGCGCCTGCACCGCACACCCGACGCCGATGAACAGCACCTTCTTCAGCCCACGCGCTTCCACCTCGGCGAGCACCGAGAGGTTCGGCGACAGCGCGGGTTTGACCCCTCTGGACGATAATATCTCATCAACGGTGGTGGCCAAGATGGGCCTCGGGTGCATGGCGTTGTCAGGATCCGACGCGACGCAGATCACTCCCTCGACCTTGCCACTCTTGAGCATCTCGATGGCGATAGATGTGACGATTCCGGTCCACTGCGCACCCTCCACGGGTTGGTTTCGTTTCGCGTAGAAGACCTCGTCGACGACGCCGAGTCGCATCTCGTCGTTGCTGAGGTCGCGGCCCCGGCCGTGCACGGCTGGTTCGAGGGTCTCGATGCGGGACATGCCGTCGCCAAGGAAGGCGCACGCGTCCTTGACGTGCGCGATGTAGTAGGTATCGCAGAGGCCGCACTGGGAGCAATGCTCCTTGGCGGGGTAGTTGCCACCGGGCGCGATGGGCTTGGCCTTCTCCCTCCAGTCCTCCGCGATCGCCCCCGCCCGGGTTACTGTCTTCGTGTTGACGCGCCGGCGGAGATTGACGCGACGCGACGAGCGGAGGGGAGCCGAGGCGCGCTCTGCACCGCGGAGGTGTGCGATTGACGCGAGCGAGGTCATCGATGAAGTCATTCGCGCGCAGTCCAGGCCTCGACGCGACCGCGGTTGTGAGTGATCCCCCAGGTAGGGTAACAATCATACAAGATACGAACGACGTTTCGCGAACAAAACCAAACCGCGCGCGTCAAAGCCGCGCGCCCATGACCCGGGGGCACGCCGCGCAGTACCCCGCGCCGCCTCCGCGCGGCAGGGCCGATGAACCCTCCGCGCCGCCCCCGCCCTTCGAGAACCCGCCCGCCATGGTTCCGCCGGACCTCGAGGTCCATCGCGAGATGGTCGCCGCGCTCGAGAAGGAGTTGAAGCAGGCGAGCGTGGACGCGGGGATGAGCGAGGTGCGCGTCAACTTCGCGCGGGAGATCCTCGACCACGCCGAGCGGGAGCACCAGGCGAACGTCCTGAGGTACGACTCCGTCATGGTCGCGCTGCAGGAGGCGAACAGGTCCGCCGGGGCACCCGACGGCACCCGCGATTCGGTTCCCTCAGATCAACATCGTCAAGAGCCCGCGCGGGAAGAGGCGGAGAGCCCGCCCGCCGCGGACGACGAGGTCGCGCCGGGAGGTCCCAACAGCGCGGATCTCCGGCGGGTGGTGTCCGAGGCTGACGAGATGCAGAGGTCATCCGCGGTGTTGCGATCGAAGCTCGAGGCCGACGAGCAGCGCAAGCAGGCCCGCGCGGCGCGCCAGCGCAGGGAGGCTCAGGAGGCTGAAGAGCGCAGACGAAAGGAGCAGGAAACCGTGGCCAAGGTCAGGCCGCCGCCCGCGCCGTTCGTACAGCGGAATCGAAGCGAGCCACTGCCCGAGGAAGACTTTTGCTCCCCGGAGTACCAACCACCGCCCCCAATGCAACGGAACGCCTCCTGGTCCTCCACCGACCGAGGAGCGTCTCCGAGCCCGACCCCGCCGCCGGAGACGTCTGTTCAGATGAACGCGTCGCAACCGTCGAGTCCAACGGAAGCCGCCCCCATCGCCGATGACGTCGCCAGGGAGGAGCTCAAGAACAACCTCAAGGCGTTCCTGCCCAAGGTACACGTCCCGCGCGAGGGCCTGAACACCACGCAGCTACGCCTCGGACCAGGGCCCGGGGAGCTGTGCGTCCCGGGCTTCTGCTCAGCGCTCTGCGTCGCGACCGCCGCCGTGGGATTCGTCCAGTACGCCTCCCCGGGCGCGCCGTGTGATCCCAACAACGTCCCGAACATCATCAAGAGCCTGCGTAAGATCGCCATAAAGAACCATCCTGATCGTAACTCGGTCGCGAAGGTTGGCGATTTGAAGGCGGCCAAGGCCAAGGTGATCACGCAGCAAGCCACGAGCATGGAGTCGCTCCTCGACGAGTTCGAGCACGTCGCCGTCCGGGTGTACGTGGACGTCGCCGCGGGTGTCGGCGACGGGCCGTCATCGACGACGTCGTTCGTGCTCAACCGGCTACCCCTGGGCGCGAGCACGGAGCAGCTGCGGGACCTTATAATGGAGGAGAGGCCCGAGTTACGGATGCGGCGGGACCAACTCGCGGTTTCGCTCACTTTGTCGCCGAACGCGAGCGAGGAACGGATCCCGATCGACGGGACCACCCTGCGGAGCTGGGAGGTGACCAGGGCGAGCGTGTTTCGGGTGTGGGTGCCGACGCAGCCGGACTGGATGGCGTTCACGGAGTCGTAGTCTTGAAGTTAAGTGGTGAAGTGAACTCGAAGTTAAGTTGTGAACTCTCGTGATGTGAATGTCGTGTGAATGATGCGCGATGCGCGACTATATCGTGTACCGTACGCGGCGGCTAACCCTGCCCTCACACGTCGGGGTTCTGCGGAGCCATCTCTTGCGCGAGGAACGTTCGCGCGGCTTCTTCGGCGTCCTCCACCTCCCGCCACGCCTCCTCCACCTCGTGCGCCGCCGAAAGCTGCGCGAAGGCTGAAAAGACTTGGCACGTCGCGGCAAACTTGGAGAGGGCCGTCGCGGCGGATCTCTTCTCCTGTGCGAGACGCCACATGTCGCCCGCGGTGACGGTCTGTGCGTTCGTAGCGGCGTCAGGGTCGATGAACGCGCGCAACTTGCCGCTCTCGTCACCCCTTGAGCTCATCATTCCCAAACTCAACATCCGAGCGGCGACGTTTGGTTTTTTCGCCATGTTTCCCGTGCGGCTCGTCTTTACCGAGGCGACTGGACCGACCACGGGGCTCGACGGACCACGAGAGACGGGTCCCTTGAACGTGTCTCGGCGCGCGAAGGGCGCGGTCGCGACCCGAGTGGCCGCCGCGACCGCCTTCATACTACTCCGTCGGCCGCTCCTATTTTTACGCGGGAATAAACGCGTATCCGAGCGCGGATATTTCTTTGGAGGTGACCAGGGCGACTCCTCCTCCTCCTCCTCCTCCGACTTCGCCGCACGTATCGAGCGCTCGAGGCCGACGCTGCGCGTGAATGGGGGTATGGACGAGATTCGCGGGCGTTCGAGTCCCCCGCCGGTCGTCACTGCCAGTCGCACCGCACCGTCTTGTGGGGACCTCGATGCAACAAATGATCCAGTCAGCAGAAGGAAAACGCGTTGATGTGATTGGCCCCACTGTCGATCCACAACTGCATAGAGAACCCTCGCGGGCGCGATGCAGGCGGCTCGCGTCGCCGGAGGACCGGTCCCCTTCGCGGGGCGGACGCGCCGCGGCGCCCGTGTCGGCCATCGCCACGCGCACCGCTCATTCGCGACGTCCCGCTCATCCCCGGACGTCGCCGGCCTGACCCTCAGGCGCGGCGTCGAGTCGGACGCAAACACAATCAGGTTCGCGATCCTCAAGGAAAAGATGAACCCGCTCGGGTTGGACCCGAGGCGGTTCGTGGTGGCGGAGGAGGGCGGACAGCTGGTGGGTTTCGGGCAGCTCAAGCCCTGGGAAACCTTGAGTCGACGACGGAAAGGAGACTTGGTCGGGAACGTCGTCCGGTTTCTCAACCTGGAGCCCAACTGGCGCGGCCAGCTGCTGGAATTAGCCAGCCTCGTCGTGATGCCCGAGCACCGCGGGCGAGGGGTCGGGACCGCGCTGCTCAACAGGCTAATCGAGGACTCGATCGACGCGAAGGACCCGGAGACCCTTCTGAAGCAGGAGACCACGCTGTGCCTGCTCACGCTCAAGTCCACCGTCGGGTTCTACGAGAAAGCGGGGTTCAGCGTGATATCATCAGAACAATATGTTCCCAGGCCACTGCAGGCTGAGCTGGCGGCGGGGAAGGTGGTCGCCGCCGTGGTCGCCGACGACGAGTGCGTCGCCATGAAGCTGGAGTCGCTGGATATCGAAGAGGCGATGTCGTGAGGGGGCGGAAAACACCCGTGTACTACCGAGGGTCGACGCGAAACTCGCGCCGTATCACCGCACCCGTCGTATTGTTACTTTACCATAACACCGAAACCCTCAACTGAGAAACTCCGAGAGGACCTTGCCAGCCGCTCCCCCGACCCCTTTCCTCGCCCTCGACTTCGGCGTCCCACCGTCGCGCTGCTTGAAGTAAGGCACGGACGCGGGCACGCGCGCGGTGTGCCGCCTCGGCGCGGTCTCACCCGCTCTCAGAGGCCCTAAACCCCGGAACGGATCGCCTACGGCCTCGTACCCGGCGAAACGAAGAGCCGCCTCGTCGCCGCCCATCGGGACCAGCGTGTGGGTATCCTTGCACAACGGGTGGACCTTAGCGTCGCACCGTACGCCGCCGGTGCTACCTGTGGCAAGGTCGCACAGCCTCGCGGCGTCGTCGCGTACTTCACCGTCCAACGCGTGAAGAGCGCCGGCTCTGTTCACCATGAAAGCGGAACCGACGGAGACGCCGACGGAGAGGCGCCCCTGCGGCTCCATCGTCTCACTCGACCCGTCGATCCACCCGCCGGGTGGTGGTGTACTCGCCTGTGCCTTGACCTTACCGACGTGGTAGTCACGCAGGAAGGCGCACAGCGTGAGCGCCACGTTCAGGACGTGCCTGCTGATGTACTCAATCTCCTCAGCGTCGTCAACGTACGGGTCGACGCAGTCGCCGAGTATAAGAAACGAGTCCCCGGACCACCTGACGCAGCTCAACACCCCGCTCTCCACGCACATCTTGGACGTCATCGCGCACAGGTCATCCCTCGTGCTCATGCACGTCCGTGTCGCGTCCGCCAGCCTGCATACGGCGACGCATAGGTCCGAGGAGTGGTCGGGGGCGGCGGCACCCTCGGACCCGAGGTCGCCACCCGCGTCACCTTTACCCTCCCGCCAGTCGTCGACGCACGCACCAACCCCACCCGCGCTCCTCGCCGTGGAACACGCCTCGTCCGCGTCGTGCATCTTGCCGATGTCGTATCCAAACTCGAACCCCCGGTCGTGACCGTCCAGCCTGCGCTGCTGCCTTTGCAGCGCCGTCTCGCTCGCGACGCGAAAGGCGGTGACGCGACCGTACTCGTCCAACACCGCGGTTCGCCGATTCGGTTTAAATACGAATGAGCCGTCGGGCCTCGCATCCTCGCGGTACCCGAGCCACCGTTTCGCCGCGTTCATCGTCTCTGCGTTCATCTCGTGCGTGCCGTCGGTATCGTGAAGGACGGCGACGGGCTCTTTGATTTTGTGAATTCCTATTTTGTGAACCCCGCCCCGGCGGTTGGCGTCGTCCCGCGTTCGCTCCACCCTCGCGTCGATCACGCGTCGCGCCTGCACCACCTTGGCGTTCTGCATCTCCAGCTTGCTCAGCATGCGGGGCCGGGTGGTGAAATCCGTCCAGTCATCGTGCGACTTCCACTCCGGGGACGCCGTGGTCGGGTCAAACGCGAAGGCGGCGTCGACGTCAAAGCCGGCGAGCTCGTCCAGAAACTTAACGTAGTACGACCCTTTCCGTTCCGCCGGGTTCCGGGGTACCTGTTGTACCCGCGACTTGGCGGCGATGAGGCCCACGTCGCGTATCGCCGCCAGCTTCGCCGCGTTTGTATCGATGGCGGTGCTCGGTTTTTTAGCGCATGGGCTGTGACCGCCGCCCGTTTGGCCCGCTCGGTAAAAGTCAGTCTTTGGATCGTACACGCCGCGGAGGAACGGCCACCCGACGACGTCGAACCCGCCCTGCCTCGCCTCGTGCCTCGCGTCGCCGTCTCTCGCGCCCCTCGGCCTGAGGAAGGGCCGTAGCGATCGCCGCGCGCTGGGCACCAAGGTGGGTCGATCCAGTCGCCGTTCGACTCCGTCGCCCTCGGAGTCAGAGTCGGAGTACGCCAAGGCGTTTCGTTTGAGTTCCTCGTCCGCGTCGATGGGCTCCATGCCCTCGACGGCCATGTCGTCCTCCTCCCACAGCGCGCGCGTCCTCGCCTCGGCGGACTCCTTCGCGGCGAGCGAGTTCCGTAGGTCATCGTCGCCGGACGTTGGGTGGCAGCCACGCGCGAACCGTTCCAACGCCTTGGGCGAGAGGAGCTTGACAAAGTGCTTTGACGCGACGAAGAGCGCGGTGACAGGCTTGGCGCCCACCGGTACGGCGAAGCACGCGCACGGCGCGGGTTTATTGAAGTAGTCCCCGGCGCCGACGACACCGAACGACCCGACGGTTCGAACTTGAACGTCCACGGTTGAACCCTCGGTCCCTGGTTCAACTCCCTGAGGGGTCAGAACAGCCCCGGCGCGTGCGTGGACCATACGCCGGCGATCGTTGGCGGCGGCGGCGTCGGGTAGGGCGGATCGAAGCGTCTCCGGCACGGGCTCATCGTCAGTCTCTTTGTCCGTACCTTCCGTTCCGTCGATCAAAACACGTCGAATGAGCGCGACGGTTCCCGATAGGATAAAGTACACGCCGCGGCACTCCTGCCCTTGGTTAGTGAGCGCCACCCCTGGCTCGTACCTTCGCTCCTCGGCGCACGAAGCCAGGGCATTCAGCTCCGTCAAGGTGGCGTCGAAGAGGCCCGGTACGCGGCACAGAAAGTCAATTCGTTTACGTACGGTTACATGAGCGGGTTCCCACGTCGTGCCGCCGCAATCTGACGTGGACAAGGTGACGCACCACGTGTCAGCGTCCGCGACGAAGGTGCTGGCGTGCGGCGGCGCGTTCGCGATCGCGGGGTTGCCGAAGGATCGACCCGGGACGTACGTTCGGGACGCCACCGCGTGTTTTTCAACCTTCCCGTCCGTCTCTTCACCCTCTTCACCCTCCTCTTTCTCCCTCTCCGGTTCCATCCACTGGGACACAGATCCCGTGACGGGTATGAACACCTTATCGTCGAAATCACCCGGGCTCGACAGCACGTCGCCCCGCGCGAACCGTTCCAGCCGAACGCGTCGACACAGCTCCACGATCTCGTACCTCGGGCACCCCTCGAACAACGGACACGATCCGCGGACGAGTTCGTAGACGCTCTCAGTCTCCTCGTCGGTACGACCGGACGGCGGCTTCATCAGCGTGCCTTCGCAGCGCCGAGCGGACCCCTCGCGGCGCCTGACGTATCCAGCCGCGGTGGCCAAACGCGCCCACGCGTCGAAGCACGCGTGGTGCGGCGTTGTTCGTACGCTCCACCGCGCCACAGCTGTGCGCATCGATCGACGACTCACCGCCTTCGCCGAGGCACCTTCGAGGCGTCGACGCATCGCCTCGTTGAAGCACGCGTGAAGTGTCCTCTCGTTCTGAAGTGTCTTCGACGTGAACCCATCAGCGTCCACAGCGTCGTCGCCGTCGTCCTCGTCGTCCTCGTCGTCATCCGCCGACCTCGCGAGTTTCGTCGACCTCGCGAGTTTGGAATTGGCGAAGGCGGTCCTGAGGCCTTTCGCGGCGTCCGTGGCCCTCTCGCCGGCCAGCGCCAGCGCGCTCAGCGCTGAAGTCGCGCTCGTGGAGAGCGTACCGATTCCCGCGCGCCTCAGCTCGTCGGCGGAGAGCTGCGGAGAGGTGTCCTTTTGGGGCGGACGGGGCTCGGCGAAATCGGGGTCCAGCGGGTCGATGAGAAGTGCCGTGGGATCCGCTCGCCACGCGGGCGTCGGCGCGGGTTTTGTCTCCACGATACGCGGTTTGGGATCTGAGTGAGCCGTGGTGGGCGTGGGCTCGGACCGCGGCTCACGACGCCGAGAGCGAGAGAGCGTCGCCTGTCGTAGTGGAGTGGATGTCATTTCATCAGTCTCGGCCGAATTTGGGCACCGGGAGAAGAGGGACGGAGGAGTTCCGGGCTCTTTGGGTATCTTTGGGGCTCACCACGGGTACGTACGGTCCATCGCCGACGTCCGTGACGTCGCGCATCAGTCCCCGCGCTCGCACGATTCCGAACCCTATCGTGCGCCGCGGACTGAAGGCGGCGCCTCGGCCCATCGCCCGAAACAGGGAACTTTCTTTCTGTCGCCCCGAAAACGCGAGAGGGTAACGAGATCTCACACATCATCGGGGCGCACCCACAGGGGTGGCCGGAGGGAGTCATGGCGCGGGGGGAAAGATCGCACTACATGACGATCGTAGAGGATCACGGGGTGTACGCGAGCACGTGCGGCTACTGCAAGTCGACGAAGGCCACCTTCAAGTCGCACGGCATGAGCGCCCACGCGTGTTCCGTCGAGGACTACCAGCACCTCATCGATCGAGGGTGGAGGCGGTCGGGGAACTGGATGTACCAGCCCGTGCTGGACGACACGTGCTGCCCGCCGTACACCGTACGCCTCGACGTCAACGAGTTCACCCCGACCAAGTCCCAGAAGAAGGTGGAGCGCAGGTTCACGGCGTACCTCGAGGGACGCATCGACGAGCGGGGTGCGCCGATCTCGCGTGAAGGCGATGTGAAGGCTACCCATGACGCCGGGGCACCTACCCGCCCGGGCGGACCGACGGAGGAGGACGCCGTAGCCGCGATGATCGAGCGGGCGGTCACGCGCGCGGTGGCCAGGTGCGCCACGAACGGCTCGCTATCCCCCGGCGTCGCCGCGGTCGCGTCCACCGGTGAGATCCCGGTGAAGGTGAGGCGGGCCAAAGCGCCATCCGCGACGGCGATGGGCGCGACGCACTCGTGTTCCGTCGCCGTCGCCATCGCGTCCGTGGCGGGGAAACGCGCGGGTACCAGCGCGGGGGGTCTGAACTGCGGGTTCGCGGACGCAGAGGCGGATAAGACCGCCAGGGCTTTGGTGTGTGCGATGGAGGATGACGAGACGTTCGGTGGGGTTAAAATATGGTGCACAAAATACGGAGCCGGGGGCGGGCACGTCAACTTCGCCCTCGTTGACCCGGGCGCATCGACGATGAATGGGGACGATGGATCGATGGGGAAGAAGAAACAGTCGTTCGGTATCGACGCGATGGATGTCAACGGCGCATCGAACGATTCGCCCCGCGCGAGGTCCAAGTCCGTAACCCCGAAGGCGCCGAGTGAGGTACGGAAAGATTTCACCGTCACCACGGTACCGTCCGCGTTCGACGAGGAGGAGTACCAGCTGTGGCGACGGTACCAGACGACGGTGCACGGCGACGACCCGAACGACAATAACAAGTTGGGGTACACGCGGTTCCTGGTGGACACGCCGCTGAAACGGGTGAACGGCGGCGAGGTGAACGGGGCGCTCGTGCCCGAGGATGGAGACGACGGCAACGAGGGCTGGGTCGACGGCTGGGCCCTTTCTTCGCGATTGAAACAAGGTGAATACGATTGTGCACCCGCGGGACCGAAGAAGTGGGTGGCGGCACCCCCCAGCGGCTTTGGCTCCTTCCACCAGCAGTACAGGATCGACGGTAAGCTCGTGGCGGTTGGCGTCGTGGACGTCCTGCCTTTTTGTTTGTCGTCAAAGTACTTCTTCTGGGACCCAGACTACGCGGCGCTCTCGTTGGGTAAGCTGGGCACACTGCGGGAGATTGAGTGGGTACGGGAGGCGAGCAGGCACTGCCCGACTCTGCGGTACTACTACATGGGCTACTACATCCACGACTGCCCGAAGATGAGGTACAAGGGTGAGTACAAGCCCAGTTACTTGCGGTGCGGCTCCACCGGGAAGTGGTGCGCCCTGGACCAGGTACGTGAATCGGTGCTGGACCGCGGCACCGGGTTCGCGCCCTTCGCCGCCGCCGTGGAACGAACCACGGACCCGGCGAGTGCGGTGGAGAGGGACGATAAGGACGCGGTGGGGTGTAACCTGGGTCTGATCCGGGGTAACAGGCTGGGGGAGGCGGTCCCGGCATCTTCTTTCCTGGAAGCGGCGCCGCTACCGCCCGCGATCAAGTCGAGGCTGAGGGAGAAGGTGGGAAGATGGGCGAGGGCGGTGGGGAACGTGAAGGAGTCCATGATCTACCTCCTGTCACTGGATCGGCTCACGAGCGAAGGAGGCGACGACGACGACGACGATGATGACGATGATGATGATGACGATGAAGAAGACTTTGAGGGAACCGACGACGACGAGCTGGACGACGCCGCCCGCGTGGACATCGCCGCGCGGGTGTGATGACACGCACGTGCTACATGCCCTACTACATACTAGCGACTAGTCAATCTACGTATGGAACACGTGTTCATCACGCGAACACGAGCCTCCGCCCCTTCACCCTCGGCGAACTACGTGACCGCGGAACGCACGGGTCGGAAGGCGGCTTCGGCCTCCGAACCATCCTCCACCCGCCGATCGCCCTGGCGGCCCTCGGGGATATCGGGCCCTTAGTCTCCGGCCCGACATCCACCGGCGGTGTAGGTGAAAGACCGGCCAGGGGAAGGTTCGCCCACGCGTCTCTGCCGAACCGTACCGGACCGTACCGATCCTCGGTAAGCATCGACGAGTCTCCCGCTTGAAACGGTCGGCTGCCGATGGTCCCGAGGGTGCCGTCGTCAGCCGCGGTCTCAGATGCCGTCTCAACGTCGCGCCACTCCTGAGTCATCACGCGGGGCTCATCACGGCCGGTCTTCTCCTCGCCAGAGTCCTTGGTCACGCTCTCGGGGCTGGCGAACCACGCGTCGGAGTCGCGATCGAACGAAGACCCGTTGCCCGACACCGAAGATGGCGAGAAGGACGGCGACGACGCCCGCGGGGAGTCGAACGTGAAGTCGTCGGATTCGTCCTTGGCCACGCTCGGGCTGTCCGTCGAGTGGGAGGTGTCGCTCGCGACGCTCAGGGGACCCCGGGGTGAATCCCCGGGGTCATCCTTTGAGACATCCAGCGGTGGGGGCGCCGGTCGCGTCATTCGTTGTGGTAACGGTCTGGCCCTCACAGACGCTGCTCGATCGGATCGCCAACGAGATGGAGACTTATCGGGAAAATCCCGCGGCCATGGGGCGGGCACTCGGGGGCGCGGCCGGGGTCCTTCGAGAAGTTCGGTCGAGGATGAAGCTCTTTCTCGAGCCGGGCTCAACGGTGACGCTCGCCGCGGCGATCACGGGGAACATCAGCGAGGTGCGTGCCCCCGACACCCGATTGATGCCAACCTAGATTCTGACGACATCAATCACCGGCACCCGAATGCGGATTGCCCCACCGAGCTCCCTACCCACCC
>Ga0209425_10001514_pt1 | contig 27145 bp, 38 predicted proteins | sample COG_05_FD_184749 | JGI IMG/M metagenome (GOLD analysis project Ga0209425, IMG submission 184749) | Pelagic Microbial community sample from North Sea - COGITO 998_met_05 (SPAdes) (version 2) | ecosystem: Environmental > Aquatic > Marine > Neritic zone/Coastal water | place: Helgoland, sampling...
TAACACAAATGCTACAAGTAAGGCAGTACATGCAATAGAGAAAAGTAATTTACGGGTCACTTTATCCTGCTATTGCGTTATACGCTAGTATTGCTATTATAATTGCTGCAATTACAAGTATTTTATTTTCTTTGATTAAATCCCAAGTGTATTTCATTGAATTACTCCTTTAAACTTTACGTTTCTTAGTGGCATTTGCAGTACGTGGGAAAGATCTGTTACGCTTAGAAGCTACAACTCTAAGGTTGCTTGGTCTATTGTCAGTAGCATTGCCATTCTTATGATCAACGTCCTTGCCATCACCTTTTCTTACTAAACCTGCCTTGGTAGCCATTCTTCTAGCTTTATTTCGCCCAACACGTTTAGCTATTTGCTCTGGTCGTGACTTATAATTAGTGTTTTCTTTTACATAATTACGTTTAGGCTTAGTTGCTACACCACCTACGTTCATTTTCTTTGTTTTATTTTTAGGTTTTACAGCCATTACTACTTTCCGTAATCAGGATTACTGTAACTCTTCTCAGTCCAGCCTTCAGCTCTCATTGCCTCTTCTACATGCTTTAATGTAAATGGCCTACCATAGTGTGCCTGTACTGCTTCACGTACGTAGAAGACATCACTGTGTGGTATATGGAGATTTTCTAATGAACCACGTACTGTATGGTTATAAAACTCTTCTAAAACATTGTCTGTGTATAGTTTTACAGATTTTTTACTCATTGTCAACACTTATTTATAATTATTTACATATAGGGTATATTAACATAGCATTTAAATGCAACAGTTAAGTGTTACATTACAAGTGTATGGCGTTTTATTTGATTATCATTTAAGTGTTCTTATAGTTTAATATATATTATATTTAAATGAAACACTTTAAGTGGTTAGTTAGTTAGTATATGTAGTTTTACACATTTATCAAACCATGTCAATAGCTAATTTACTATATGCTAAAGTAATTCAGTTTGTGTGTTCATATAGGTGCATAAAAGTCACAGATGTTTGATCCAAGGTAAATGGGGTTTAAGTGTTGCTAAAGTGGTTGACAGTCAATTTTACTGATCTGTGGGCGTATCTGTATACGTATACGTACTACGGGTGGGTGGCCCCTGCCTACCGTGCATATATACACTCATAATGACACTTTGACCCTAGATTCTACAATGTTTTTTAGATAGTCACATTAAATAAAACATTTTATATAAATTATCTAATGAAAACAATGACTTACACCTTATTTGATACTGTTAATAGAACAGTTGCTTATTAATAGTGTCTCGTAAACCCTTGATTTTAAAGGATAACGTACAGAATGAAGTGTAGGAGTATACCCCATAAAACCTTAGTCCTTATATATATACATAAAAGAACAAACCATGAACACCTTAATAAAACATACTATCCAACAATTAAATGAATAAAATAATCCTTTAAAAACAATGACTTATAATTTTTATTAAATAAAATGAAATTAACTGTTTACATCTGATTAACTATCTGATCTATTGTAATCATCAAAACGACGAACAACCAAACAACCAAACTTAAAGTTTAACAGTTTAACAGCAGAGTCATTTGATTAAAAGCTAGACTAGCAAGCAAGTGGTCATAAGATACTAAATGAATATACGGTCATAATAACTACTAAATAAATAACTTGACTAACTAATAAAAATATTACTACGATAAAAACAGCTTCTAGATCTTGGATTAGATCATAGCTACCAAGCGGCCAACTTAAGGGATTGGCAGTTCTCCCGTAAATGAAAAAGGGTTGGGCTAGTATGTGTTCTGAGATGCCAACGCTGGGGAGCCGTTAGATGACGTCAAGTGGCCGAAAGTGCAGGGCAGAAAAATAAGTTAATAGTGGTGACTCATTCAATCTTGGGCCAACTCAAGCCAACACGTTTGTGGAGTGGGGAACCCACTATTAATTTTAACAGTGTAAGGGAAGGTCTATAAAATGTTAACAGTTAAAGCAACACAGATTCTGAAAACGCTACGTGCCGCCAAGCCGTGGCATATTGAGTTTGGTATGACGTGGTATGCAAGAGCATACAAGCAATGCCAACAGATATCCAAGACACATAAAGTGCCACTGGTCAAAGTGGTAGGGGTACTTGCCGCATTGAGTCCAAACAACAAGTGGGAACGCAACGTAATGGATACCATGAATATGTGCTATGCCTATGTAAATAACGAGCAGTATAGTGATGTTAAGGTGTGTACCTATAATGCCAACAAGGATAAAGCCATACGTATATTGGAGATTACTAAGACAAATTGGGATTATACACCTAATTGGGTGGTCAAAGAGATTGAAACCATACTTAGTGGACGTAAGACAACAGCATTCTTTAGGTGTATAGACAACCATACCAGTAATATAGATACAGTCTGTGTGGATGGTCACGCCAAGAATATATACACTGGGGAACGTCACGCATTAAGTAGCAATGGGTCTAACATGACTCCAAGACAGTATAGGGTGATAACAGACAGCTATATCAAGGCCGCCAAGCTATATAACAAGAAACATGGTACAACTATACTACCATACCAAGTGCAGGCTATTACATGGGTAGCGCATCGTGAAAAGCTAGGGATTAAGTAAATGAACAACGGTATAATAATTTTTGCAATAATCAACATAATTATCTTGACATTGGTATTAATACCTATAGTGTTGTACGTATAGTAACAGAGGGAAACACAATGGAAAAAGAATTGTTTGTGAGACAGAAGAATAACTACGGTACAGAGGTATTATACCCAGACTGTGAGACTAGTAAGTTTTTTACACAAATACATGGTACTAAGATAGTAACAGAGCAGTTAGAGGCTATACTTAGGGCTAGTGGCTATACTTTTAGCATTAGAGGTAGGCAGATATAATGTTTTACTATTACATAGCAGGATTATCATTAATATATACCACCGTTATAGTCGGTTGGCTTATGTTTTTATAATACACAAGGGAAACTCTAGCACAACAGGAGAAAAACAATGCTTAGAGCTAAATATGAAAAAATCACACCCAACAGGGCAACTAAATTACTAGAACACAATACCGCTAATTACCGAATGTCTATGTCTAAGTCTACGTTAGATAATTTAATGTATGAGCTTACACAAGGGCAGTGGCAGGCTACAACTCAGGGTATAGGTTTTGATACCAATGGTATTCTAGTTGATGGTCAACACAGGCTAATGGCAATACAAAAATCAGGTATTACTGTGGACAAACAGCTTGTATGTTATGGCTTAGAACCAGAGTCAAAACTAAAGATTGATGTAGGTAAGAAACGCACCCTATCCGATCTGACACAGATATCGGCTAAGATTATAAGTACGATTCGTGTACCATTTAGATTTGTTCACGGTTCTGGGAATAAAACTATGTCACTTACCTACATGAAACCCTACATCAGGGGTGATTTAGGTAGACTAACTACAGAGTTACATAAAATGTGTCCGGCATACTATGGAATTTTAAGTGCAGGTATGAGGGCAGGTCTAATGATGGCTATTATGTCTGGTAAAATAAGTGAGCAAGAGGGCTTACAAATGTTCCTTAAACTCACTAAGCTAAGACAAAATTCTAAAGGGCAGTATCTTAATACATCTATAAAATCTAGGCGTGCAATAGAGGAGTCTTTGCCTTTACTCTTAGTCTCTTTAATGGAAAAGATACGCCAAGGTCTAGTTCCTGTATTCACAGGCACAGAGTATGTAGATAAAGATTACGATGTCAGAGAGAGATCCAGTAAAATAATGCTTGTAGCAATGCAGGCGTTTGATAATACTATTAATGAGCAGGAGGAGTTTACATCACCATGTTATAGTACTATAACTGATGTACTAGGAATATGAAACGCAAGACGGGCATACGAAACCCTATGGCAAGGGCAATGTTACAGAACAGACAGTCACCCCAGACAGTACCACCGAAGAAGGGTAAGGGTGTAAAGGTTAATAGAAGTAAGGAGAATGAACGTGCAATACGTGAAAGTGAAAAAGAGTAACTATAAGAACAAATGGAAGTACCAACGTGATGTAGAGCGTAAACACAAGGTTATGCTGAGAAATATGTCACAACAAAAGAATTTTGTCAGCAAGTTAAAAAGAATTGCTTGACAAGGTAACAGCATTAGTAATATAACTAGTGTACAATTTAATATAACCCCAAATAGGAGAATACAACATGAAAAAGACATTTATCCAACAGAGTACCCCACTAATTGTAAAAGGCGTTAACATTCGTGATCTTTGTGGACGCAACACATCTAATGGGCGTATATATGTAAACGCAGGGTATCACACGTGGTTGCTACGTAACGAAGGTTACAGAATTAATGGTAAATTTGCCAGAAAAGCGGCCTAGTCTTTAATATTGCTATCTTTATACGGTCATAACACGTGTAGAGATAGCAAACACACCCACTGGAGAGAAAACATGACTGATGATACACAAATGTATGGTATGACTAAGCAAGCCGTTCAAGATCTCATAGATGACAGCTACACAAAAATGGTAGGTGCATCAATGGTTGCAATGGGTATGCTTTCTGATATACAAGAGGTACTACAACACAGTAAGGACAGTAGTATAGACAAAGAGTCTATGAGACAGCAACTAAATGTAGTCAAGAGATTTATACATGAGGGCATGAATAATGTACAATAGTATCAAAGACTTACTGGGTATCATTGCGCTCTGTGCCATAGCATACTCATTCATGCTCATAACCTATGGGCTAACAGGATAACTGAAAGGATAGTGACAATGCCAACATATTATGTGAAGGTAGAAGCAACCTTATACTACGATAGAAACTATGAGATTGAAGCTGATGATGATCTAAAGGCAGGTGATATAGCAGAGGAACTTGCTGAACGTGAATGGAATAATAATGGAAATGATGCAGACTTTCGTAGAGATTGGGAGTTTGGTCATGCAATGCACGAAACAGTTTATGCAGAGGAGACAGACTAATGAAACTAACTTACAGAAGACTAATAATAATACTAGCAGTAGCATCTTTAGTGACGCTATACTTTTTAGTAAAAGCGTTAACAGGATGACAGATAAAGTATTAGAGGCAGTACGTGAGGCAAGTATATCTATTGCGTGTCTAATGGATGACTGTGATTTTGTGCAGGTTAACCACCACCCTATGAAGATACTCGTTCTACAAAAAGATATAGAACATATCCAAGATCAGATAACTATCATAGAGAATTACCTTGACCCATTCGTGGTTGCAGAACTAGAGGAGATGAAAGATTCCTAAGTACAACATTACAATGACAGAACAAAATATACTAATAGATTCAGGTGATCCGTATGAGATGTACAGACACTTGGCTATGTGGGCTGACTATTATGCTTTACAATACAAAGAGTATGGTATACTACCTAGCAATGTAACAATAAAGGAGATAGATTAATGTCTGTAGATAGATATAAAATAGGACTGTCAGTAAATGGTACTGAGAAAATAGTGGAATGTGATGACACATATCCTGACGTACATGACTGGAAGAGTGCTGTGGAGTTTGCTTTTAAACTGGTTGACTATAACATACCAGATGCTAAGATAGACCTACTCTTCTGTGAGGACTGGGAGTCTGAGGAGTATAAAGACTATGACTATGTGCATAGTGTACCACCAAACATAATGTAAGGGGGATAATGAATGTCTAAGTCTGACTATACTATTCGTTGTATAACTAAGGGTGAGTGTGCTGATTTATTACAAGCACATCACTATCTTACAAATATATCACGAGGATTTAAGTCAGGTGATAACTATGGTTTAATGTATCTTGACACAGTTGTAGGTGTCTGTATCTTTACTGGACTACCTGTACCTGAGTTAAGCAAAGGTATGTTTGGACTAGATAGAAACAATCAGGAAGGGTTGTATGAGTTGTCACGTTTAGTACTACACCCAGACCACCAAGTGCGTGAACACAATTTAGCAGGGTGGTTTGTAGCTAGGTCTATTAAGTTATTGAAAGAAAAGAATAATGTGAGGGCTATACTATCTTACGCTGATGATGACTACCACAGTGGTACTGTTTACAAAGCGTTAGGTTTTGACTATTATGATCTGACTGATATGAAGTCTGACTTTTGGATAAAACAAAATGATGGCACATACATAAAACATAATCGTGGTGCAACCAAACATCTTGAAGGTGAATGGAGACCACGTTCACGCAAACACAGATTTTTAAAAGTGTTTGATAATACACTAGAAGTAAAATGGAAAAAGGGGAATAATGATGAATAGATTTATAGTAGACTACCACCCTGACGCTATAGCTAAAGCGTTGTGTGACCAACACGTAGTGAAGATGCCACTAGAAGAAGCACAGATGCTATGCACTAGCCTGTGGCATCATGCACCAGAGTATGCAGAGGAGAATGAGTTGTACAAACCTGTGCATCAAAAGCACCCCTGTACACTATGGGCAATGGAGACACGATCTAACTATGCTTTTGCTTGGCTGACCTATCAAAGTATGTTGAATGAATATACCCACAGGTATGGAAAAAATCATGGTGCAGGTAAACACGCCCTTGCTTTGTTCAAAGGTACAAAGTATATACCTGAAGGTGGTATGACACCACACCCTCAGTGTTTCAGTGGTCATGATGATTGTAAGACAGAGGAGAACTATCCTGTTGAAGCCTATCGTGCATTCTACAAGCGTGACAAGATGGGCTTTGCTAGGTGGAACAAGAACAGAGCTATGCCTGAGTGGTTGCAAGCTGTTGCATAGTAGCCACACAGATATAACAAAAGAAATTTATTGCTATCTTGGATCATAAAGTAGTGATATAACAAAGGCACAGTTGCCATAACCAAGGAGAAATAATATGCTATCATACACCAACATAACGATGCGTACTAAACACGTACAACGATACAAGTATAATCATAAGACAAGTAAGTCTACTGAGCTAAAGAAACCTATTGTTACATATACTAACCACATTTTAGATGCTGATACCTATGACTTAGGTACGTTGTACAAGATGATGGATTACGTAAGTGACGTAGGACATAACGTAGAAGTATCGTTCACTATAGAAAAGGAGTACTAAACAATGCCATTTGATTTAACAAACGAACTAGACGTACCATACAACCTAGACTTTGAGGTAGGCTTTGAGCCAACCAGAGTGAAGGATAAGAAGTATGTCATTAACATGCAGACAGGCCAACCTATTGCTATCATAGGTGAGGGTGCTACAGCTAGAAGTCATGGTGATTTCTTTCGTAGTGTCTGGGATGTAATGTCCAATGACCTACCTGCATCTGACCTAGAGGATGCAACAGTAGACTTTAAGTCAGCACGTAATGGTGGGTGGACTATGCTTGATGTCAAACTACCTAAGATCAGGACTACCATTGAAACTAAGAAACATATTACAAAAATATCACAGAGATTGATAGCTGTGCATGGTATTGATGGTACTGCCTCACCTGCTACATGGTTTGGTGCAATAGATTCCTTCTGTACTAATGGTATGATCACTGGTGATTACGACAAGGTGCGTAAGAAGAATACATCAGGCTTCACACTGTCAGGCTTTCAGCATGAGTTGTCTAAAGCTAAGACAGACTTTAACCTACAGGGTAAGAGACTACAGACATGGGCAGAGACAGACTTTACTTATGTAAGTGTACACAAATTGCTTGAGGACATCATGAAGTCAGAGCGTAAAGCTAAGAAGATGTATGAGTTGTACATGCAAGAGGCAAGTGTACGTGGTCACAATAAGTTTGCATTGTATAGTGCGTTTACTAACTATGCTTCCTATGCTGATGAGCGTAACGGATTCAGCCTACGTAATACAGGTAATGACACACAGGCTGTGAGTATGTTCTCTCGTGAGCAAGAGGTATCCAAGTGGATTAGTACACCTTTGTGGCACAACGTAGAGAACCTAAGAGAGTACGCATAATGAATAAACTACCAAGGTATGTAGTTAAACAAGACAATGGTGACTATAGATTTAACCCACCTAAAAATCTTATAGATGAGGGTGTAGTCACCAGAAAATCTTATGGTACTGACCTACAGAAAGTACGTAGGTTGGTACGTAAGGACAATGAAGCCATTGATAACTGGCGTGACATACAGTCACAGGTATTAGTAATTACAAAAAATAGTAACTTCAAAGAGTTAGTAGAATACTTTTATTTATCTAATGATTTCAATGTGTTACGGGATAAAACTAAAGTAGACTACAAATATTTTTTAGGTGTAGCGTGTGATAAATTTGCAACAGTCAAATATAAAAAGATAACTACTAAGTTGGCAAAGTCAGCTTACGAAGACTGGGTTACACAAGGTGTTAGCTTTGCAAATCATATTGCTACATGCACTTCCCGTATCTTTAACTATGCTATTGAAATGGAACAGGCTATTCTAAATCCATTCTCTAATATAAAACGTAAGTCAACTAAAAGAAGAAAGGTAGTGTGGACAGAAACTAATGTAAAAGAATTTCTGGACACAGCCTACTCTGACTTTTCCAGTAGAAATATAGGTCTTATTGTACAGATGGCATATGAATGGTGTCAGAGACTAGGAGACATGAGAACACTAGAATGGGATAATATACAGTGGGATACAAGTAGACTATGTCTAGAGCAAAGTAAACGTAGAGCCGAGGTGTTTTTACCTATTTCAGACAACTTAATTGGTATGTTAAAGGATCAGCATAAAGACTTTGGCTTTCAGAGGTATGTAGCACCCCATGTAAAGCCCATACAGGGTGTGTACGAACCCTACACCTTACAGAAACTATCTAAGAATGGAAGGGCTATCATGCGTAAGGCCAAGCTACCTGAGACACTACGTCTAATGGACTTGAGAAGGACAGGTGTTACACAAATGGTTGATGCAGGTGTACCACTGGGGCAAATTATGGCAGTAACAGGGCATACACATGTGTCTTCTGTGCAACCATACATGAAACATACCTACACAAGTGCAAATTCAGCATTGACACAGAGAACAGATAGTTTAGAATCTACGAAGTAGTAACAAAGAAAGTGATACATTATGAATGTAAATAATATTATAAATGATTTATCACTTGTAAATGGTGAGTCAAAGAGATTAGATTGTCCATCATGTAATAGAACTAATACATTTACAGTGACCAATAATATGGGAACTATATTGTATAACTGTTATAGTAATAATTGTAGTTTGTCTGGTAAGAAGAATGTGAAGCTAAGTAGTGAGGATATACGTAAGTCTATTAGTCCTACAACTACAGAGAATAGTATACCTTTTATAAAACCGGATTGTCTAGTAAAAGATAACAAAGCAATATCTATATTCTGTAAGAAATGGGATATAGACCCTGATGAACTAGGTCTGTTGTATGATGTAAAGGAAAGCCGTGTTGTATTCCCAGTGTTAGAGTCAGGTGTAATGGTAGATGCTAGTGGCAGAAGTATCACACACCGAATACCAAAGTGGAAACGATATGGTAAAAGTAGCTTGCCTTATAGCTATGGTAATGGTAGTGTAGCTGTAGTTGTTGAGGACTGTATAAGTGCTGCAATTGTAGGTAGTGATGTATATGTCGGGGTTGCTGTGTTGGGTACATCCCTATCAGAAGAACACAAGAGGTTCTTATCACAGTTCTCAACAGCCATTGTAGCTCTAGACCCCGATGCACTACCCAAGACAATACAATTTACTAAAGAACTAAGGGGCTACGTTGACACTGTAGTTGCCTTCAAACTAACTAATGATTTAAAATATAGACACCCTAACGACATTGAAAAACTAACAACACTAGGAGTAAAATATGGAATTAACATTAATACGTAGTCTAATGGATAGAGACTTCTATGATGATCACAAGGGTGCAAAGTGTCCTGACAGATTATTTAGTAAGGATGTACGTAAGATTAAAAATGCTGTAGATTTAGCTATGAAAAGATACGAGCGTACTGTTACACCTGCTGAGATTGAAGCTCTGTTTATGTCTAACAATGCTCAACTTACAACAGCACAGAAACAGGCATACACATCTCTGTTTAACCAGATTAAGAAAGAACCCTTAATGGGTAATGACATAGCACAGGAAGTTCTGTCTAAGTTATTTCAACAGGTAGTAGGTGAAGACGTAGCTAATCTAGGATTTGAAATGGTCAATGGTACTATGTCTAACCTAGAGCCTATACGTAATATACTAGAACAGTATGGGGATGACTTCACCCCTGATTTAAACATTGAATGGGATAACATGGATGTTGAGACATTGCTTGCTAAGAATGATCTTGAAGCCAGATGGACGTTTAATATACCTACACTTACACGTAAGATAGAAGGTGTGAATGAAGGACACCTGATTGAGGTAGGTGCTAGACCTAACACAGGTAAGACATCCTTCCATGCCAGTTTAGTTGCAGGGCCAAATGGTTTTGCACAGCAGGGTGCTAAGTGTATCATACTATGTAATGAAGAAGGTCCACATCGTGTAGGTGCTAGATACTTAACAGCAGCTACAGGCATGACCATGCATGAAGTAAAGGCTAACCCCAGTAAGGCAAGGGATATATACTTACCCATAAGTGATAATATTAAAGTTAAAGATTCTACAGGTAGAGACATGTCTTGGGTAGAGAGTATGTGTAAATCATACAAACCCGACATAGTTATACTAGACATGGGAGATAAGTTTTCTAAGGCAGGTGGTTATGCTAGACCAGATGAAGCACTCAAGGCTAATGCCATACATGCACGACAGATAGCTAAACAACATGGTTGTGCTATATTTTATATGTCACAGCTATCTGCTGATGCAGAGAACAAGGTTGTATTAAATCAGGCTATGATGGAAGGATCACGTACAGGTAAAGCTGCTGAAGCTGACCTAATGATCCTGATAGCTAAGAACCCACCTGTTGAAGGACAGGAAGAAGAAGATACACAAAGACATTTGAATGTAGTTAAAAATAAACTGTCGGGGTGGCATGGTATTGTACACTGTGAACTAAACTACAGAACTGCAAGGTATGAAGTATGACACAACAGGAACTATTTATAATAGAAGAACTACCAGAAGAGTATATAGAAGAAGGAATTATATGCATAAAGTGTGATGTACGTCAACCTCTCTATAACTTTCAGAGTCCTAGACCTACTATGGGTAATTCTACTGGAGAAATAAAAAGAACTTGTAAATCTTGTCATAGTGGACATAGTAAGATTATTAGAAAACTTAAAGAGGAAAACGCTTACCCATATAAAAATTATTGTTGCCCTATATGTAGTAGGGATGTATTAGAACTTAGTCGTCACGGAAAAAGTAAACTGAGTACATGGGTTTTAGATCACTGCCATGATACCAATACCTTTCGTGGTTGGGTGTGTTCACATTGCAACACTGGATTAGGTGGTTTTAAAGATGACTTGACAATAATTAAAAAAGCTGTTAAATATTTAAAGAGGCATAAGGAGAGTTTAGATGATGCACAAACCACCAAGGATTAAGTACTACGTAGAGTATGAGATCAATGCAGAACATGATACAGAGAGTATAACTATGTTTGCTCATGGGCCACAAATGGTACGAGATATACTTGATAGTTATATTGTAGCTAAGATAGAGGAAATTGAATGAATGTTGTAACAGTTTTAGATGTAGAGAATACTACTATTAAACGTAACAATAAACTTATGCTTGATCCTTTTGAATCTGAAAATTCATTGACAATGGTAGGAATGTTAAATCACTCTGGAGAAAAGATAGTTACATTTGATCATAGTGAGCAACAACCTACTACTGAGGGTGGAAGTATTGTCCAGAACATTCTGGATGATACCCACCTCTTGGTGATGCAAAATGCCATACACGATTTAACATGGTTATGGGAATCTGGCTTTACCTATACTGGAGAGATCTTTGATACTATGCTTGGTGCTTATATAATCCAACGAGGACAGAAAGAACCATTGAGTCTGGAGTACTTAGCAGAAAGATACAACTGTGATACACAGAAGATGGGTACACTAAAGGATTACTTCAACAGAGGATATACGACCAGAGAGATACCACATGAGGAGTTGTCACAATACTTATCTGCTGACTTACATGCTACTATGGAGTTGTATGATAAGATAAATGATCAGCTTAACACACACGATACAGGCTTAGTGGATACCGTAAAACTAACCAATCAAATATGCATACATCTTGCACGTATCTATCAGAAGGGTTTTAATGTTAATCAAGAAGCACTTGAAGAAGTACGTAAAGAGTTTGAAGCTGAGAAGCAAGAGTTGTTAGCTAAGTTACAGTTGCAGGTGCATGAGCTAATGGGTGACAGACCTATTAATCTTAATAGTCCAGAGCAGTTGTCTTGGATTATCTACAGTAGAAAACCTAATGACAAACCTATGTGGGCTAACTCATTTAGTTCAAGGCTAACACCATCTGAGTTTAGATCTATTACTAAGCAGAACTCTGTTGTATTATACAAACAAAAGGCACGACAGTGTACTACATGTAGGGGTACAGGTAAGGTACGTAGAACTAAGAAGAATGGTACACCATTTGTTAAAACAAGTAAGTGCTTAGAATGTAAGTCAGAAGGGTATCTCTTTACTAATACAGATACTATAGCAGGTCTAAAGTTTGCTGCACCTAACCCCGATTGGGTAAGCGCACACGGATTTAGTACCAGTAAAGACAACCTTATAAAGCTAGAGACCAATGCTAGAGAAAGAGATTTTAAGACTGCTGTTGTATTTTTGCAACGGGTTAGAAGATTATCAGCACTAGACACATATTTATCTAGCTTTGTTGATGGTATATCTACACACATTAAATCAGATGGTATGCTACACGTTCAGTTACTACAGCACAGGACAGGTACAGGCAGGTTGTCTGGAGCTAACCCTAACATGCAGAACATGCCACGTGGTCAGACGTTTCCTGTAAAGAAAGTGTTTGTGTCACGATGGGAAGGTGGTAAAATACTTGAGGCAGATTTTGCACAGTTAGAGTTTAGAGTTGCTGCATTCCTTAGTCAGGATAAGATAGCTATACAAGAAGTGTCAACAGGATTTGATGTACACAGTTACACAGCTAAAGTTATCAGTGATGCAGGGCAGAAGATATCACGACAAGATGCAAAGGCACATACATTTGCTCCCTTGTATGGTGCAAGTGGATTTGGTAGGACAGAAGCAGAAGCGTCCTATTATCAACAGTTTACTACTAAGTACAAAGGTATATCAGAGTGGCATAAGAGATTAGCTAATGAGATACTTACTACTGGTAAAATAAAAACACCATCTGGTAGAGAGTTTACATGGCCCGATGTACAGCGTAGACGGAATGGAAGTGTGACATATTTCACACAGATAAAGAATTATCCTGTTCAATCCTTTGCAACTGCTGACATTGTACCCATATCTCTGATATACATAGATAAGTTACTAGAAGCAAATAAGATGGAAAGTTGTATAGTAAATACAGTACACGACAGTATAGTTATTGATGTACATCCCAATGAAGTAGATAAGGTAATACGAATAGTAAAAGCAACGAATAATAATCTAATTAACATAGTAAATACTAAATGGAATATAGACTTTAATGTACCTTTATTATTAGAGGCAAAGATTGGAGATAATTGGCTTGACACAAAAGATGTGGCATGATATAACTAAGAACCTTATGAGATATAACAGGAGAAATAAATGAACGAGATAGCAAACATAAATACAAATGACTATGCAGCAATGGCTAAAGCTATGGGCATGGTAATGGATACAGGAGCTAATAAAGAAAAAGCTGATGCACTAGCACGTGTACGTATTAACCACTCACCCATCATGGGTAGATCAGAAGTTAAAGGTAAGATGGTTAATGTAGAAGTTGTGAGTGGTGGTACATACAAACTGGACATACCAGATGGACCAACATACTATTCTGATACAGCTACCATACGTCCTTACATGCAAAGGTTTATGCATAAGCGTTTTGTAATGAAGACAGATACTACACCTAATCGGTATATTAAAACTATTATGGCTGACAACTTGAATGTTGATCTAAAAGATAATGATGGTGGTTTTAATTGTGGTAAACCTGCAGGTTATATACAAGATTTTAAATCTTTACCTGAGAAGATGCAAGACCTTCTGAAGCAGATCAAGCGTGTACGTGTACTGTTTGGTACTATAGAGTTAGACAATCCTGTGGATGAGACAGGTGCATCAGTTACGATAGGTGCTACGCCATTCATATGGGAAGTTGAGAACAGAGATGCTTTCAAAACCTTTGGTACAAATGTGTTTAATAAACTTAATAAGATGAAACGTCTTCCGATACAGCACTATGTGAAGTTAGCTACAGAGGAACGTAAGCTACCCAATGGTAGTTGTTTTTATCTTCCATCTGTTACTCTTGACCTGTCTAACACCCTTGATATGGATGATGAAGCACAGGAGATATTTGCTAACTTCTTAGCATGGGTAGCTAACTATAATGGTTACATAACAAATGCATGGAATGAAAGTATGCATAAACATGAAGAGGTTGATAAGAGTACTGTTGATGATTTTATTGACATAACTGCAGAGGAATTTGCTTAATGAAAAAAGAGTCAGAGTCGGAACATTGGTATAGTAAAACAGGAGAATCTGCATATACTATAGTAGGTTCAAATGGCAAAGAACGCAACACCAATTTACGGGATGCTAGGAAACATGGTTACGTACCATCTGTTACTACTATCCTTGGTGTTGCAGCCAAGCCATCTTTAGAGAACTGGAAGATCAATCAGGCTCTGAACTCAGCACTTACGTTAAAGAAAGAAGATGACGAAAGCGTAAACCAATTCTTTTATAGATGTAAAGAACACTCAAAGAGTATAGGTAAAGAGGCAGCAGAGATGGGTACAACCATCCATGCAATGATAGAGCAAGGGTTTGCAGGTGGGGCAGAGACTAAGCCCTACCTAGCAATCAAGAAGTACTTAGACGAGACATTCCCTAACGAAAAGTGGATTGCAGAAGACTCGTTCTGTGCTGACTTAGGTTATGGTGGTAAGATTGATTTACACTCTGAGACAGGAATATTTGTTGACTTTAAGACTAAGGATAACTTGGAGAGTAAACAAAAGACACCTTCTAGTTTAGTATTTCCGGAACATGGTATGCAACTATCTGCTTATGCTGAAGGGTGTAACGTCAAAGATCCTGAGAGGATATCAATTTTTGTAGATAGAAAAGATACAGAACTAATAATACCTTGGAGATGGAGTAAAGAGTCACACGCTAAACATATAACTATGTTCACTAGCCTATTGACATACTGGAAGTTGTTAAAGAACTACGACCCATCTGATGCGTAATGTCAAACAGTTTAAGGCTGCATTAAAATATGGGTATCGTAGTGGTCTTGAAATAAAGGTATCTGATTACTTAAAGGAATTACAACAAGACTTTAGATATGAATGTTTTAAAATAGAGTGGGAAGACTTAATGTATAGAACATATACACCAGACTTCCTACTACCTAATGGCATTATAATAGAAGTAAAAGGTCGTTTTGTGACTGCAGATAGGCGTAAACATCTGGCTATACAAAAGCAACATCCAAACCTTGACATTAGGTTTGTGTTTGAAAGTAGTAAACGTAGGTTAAATAAGGGTTCAAAGGGTACGTATGCCAGTTGGTGTGAAAAGTACAATTTTTTATATTATGACAGAATTATTCCACAAGAATGGTTAAAAGAAAATAATAAAAAAACAAAAACACTATGGCAATTAAGTGATAAAAGTGTTATACCTTTCCCATTAAAGAAAACAAGGAGAACATAGTATGGAAGAAAAAATATACATAGACTTTGAACCTAACGATTTTATTATAAGAATTACTCCTGTACTAGATGGGAATAATAAGTGGGTAGGAGAGTTAAGAGTTGGAACTATAACTACAGATGATAACACACTAGATGATGAAGACTATTCTCACTTAATGTATTTATCTACTATGTTATGTGCTTCTGTACCTTTCATGGAACAGGATGATAAATTTAGAAGTATGCTAGACAAGTATACTCAGGAAACATTAGAGCCAGTTAAGACTAAACCTACAATAGAATCTATTAAAGATAATGTTGTAAAGTTAAAATTTCATTAGGGGTCACTATGAAAGTAAAAGTATATCTTAATTTGAATCTAGATGAAGACGATTATCCAATACCTGTTGACGGGTTTGTTGATGAAGAAATAAATGAGGCAATACATGAATTTATATATGATATTGATGGTATGACTATAGATACAATTAGAATAACAACGGAGTAGACACATGAGTAATTATTTACCAACAGATTATCAAGCGTTTATACATACATCTCGTTACGCAAGATGGTTGGACAAAGACAAAAGAAGAGAGAACTGGGGAGAGACTGTAAGCAGGTATGTAGATTACATGGCTGATAAAATAGGGTATAACCTAGACACTAAAATACGTAATGATCTATACGATGCTATTGCTAGTCTAGCTGTGATGCCGTCTATGAGAGCTATGATGACTGCTGGCCCTGCACTAGACAGAGATAATACAGCAGGGTACAATTGTAGCTACCTACCTGTAGATGACCCCAAGAGCTTTGATGAAGCTATGTTTATACTCCTTTGTGGTACAGGTGTTGGGTTTAGTGTTGAACGACAATACATATCTAAGCTACCAGAGATACCACCACTGTATAATAGTGATACAACTATAGTGGTCAAGGATAGTAAAGAAGGTTGGGCTAAAGCACTACGTCAACTGCTTGCATTACTATGGGCAGGTGAGATACCCAAGTGGGATGTGTCATTAGTTAGACCTGCAGGAGCTAAACTAAAAACATTTGGTGGTAGAGCATCTGGCCCTGCACCATTGATAGATTTGTTTATGTTTGTGGTTGGTACATTTAAGACAGCACAGACTCGTAAGCTATCAAGCATAGAGTGTCACGACATTATGTGTAAGATAGGTGAGATAGTTGTTGTTGGTGGTGTACGTAGGTCAGCTATGATCAGTCTATCTAATCTATCTGATGATCGTATGAGACATGCTAAGTCAGGTAACTGGTGGGAAGCTGCCCCTCATAGAGCGTTGTCAAATAACAGTGTGTGCTATACAGAGAAGCCCGACATGGAGACATTCTTACGTGAGTGGACAGCACTTGTAGAATCTAAGTCAGGTGAGCGTGGTATCTTTAACAGACAGGCTGCACAGAAACAAGCAGCTAGAAATGGTAGACGAGATGCTGACTGGGAGTTTGCTTGCAACCCTTGTTCTGAGATAATATTACGACCATACCAATTCTGTAATCTTACAGAGATAGTTGTACGAGCAACAGATGATATTAAGAGTCTATCTAAGAAAGTAGAACTTGCCACCATCTTGGGTACTATACAATCTAAGTTTACAAAGTTTCCATACTTACGTAAGGTGTGGCAGAATAACACAGAAGAAGAACGTCTACTTGGTGTGTCACTTACAGGTATCATGGATAATGCTATGATGACTAGTAAGAACAAAGGTCTTGAGCAGACACTCAATCATCTCAGGTTGGTTGCAGTCAAGACAAATAAAGAATGGGCTGAAAGATTAGATATACAACAATCTACTGCTGTCACTTGTGTAAAACCATCTGGTACTGTATCACAATTAGTAGATAGTGCTAGTGGAATACATGCAAGGCATAGTCATCACTACGTCAGAACTGTAAGAGGTGACAACAAAGATCCACTTACACAGTTTATGATTGATCAGGGTGTACCTGCAGAACTATGTGTAATGAAACCTGACACTACAACTGTGTTTAGTTTTCCTATTGCCTCACCCAAAGGTGCTGTAACTAGGAATGATATGACTGCCATTCAACAGCTAGAGATGTGGCTGATGTATCAAAGACATTGGTGTGAACATAAACCATCTGTTACTATCACAGTGCGTGATGCAGAGTGGATGGAAGTTGGTGCGTTTGTATATAAACATTTTGATGAGATGTCAGGTGTGTCATTTTTACCACACTCTGATCATAGTTATCAACAAGCACCATATCAGGATTGCACTAAGAAAGAATATGATGCATTATCAAAGAAACTTCCAAAGAACATTGACTGGTCATTACTGTCCAGTTATGAGGAAGAAGATAATACAGTAGCAATGCAGACGTTAGCCTGTTCAGGAGATGTGTGTGAAATAGTAGACTTGACATAAGGAGATCATCATGGTATTACCAACGGACAGTAAGGAAAGAAAAGCAATACCTGTATACACAGGATTTATTAAATACTTTCCTAGAGCTATTGCAGAAGTAGCAAAGATATCTTATGTTGGTGGTTTACAACATGGGCAGACACCTGAGACTTTATTCTGGGATAGGACAAAGTCTAAGGATGAACTAGACGCAATGATGCGTCACTTACTAGACGAAGACTGGGCGCAGGTAGCTTGGAGAGCTATGGCTAACCTAGAAAAACAATTAGAGAAGGAGATAACATGAAGATTACTGTAGAAGATAAAGAGTATGAAATAGACGAAAAGAATGAAGACATTATGGGTGTAGTAAGAACACTCTCTACTGGTAATAATTCGTTAAAGATACTCAATCACATGTCACAATGTGTACAGGCTATACAAAATACTAAGACAGATGAATTAAAACTTAAACTCAATCCAAAGGAGTAGTACATGCAGAGAATGTTAACACGTAAAGAAAGAGGTCTTGGAAAATATGATGCCCCACTGAAGGTTCAATTTCAGAGAGGCTATGATGATTTCAAGAGGGGTAGAATAAACAACCCCTTTCATATGGATACTATGCAGTTTAGAGAGTGGGATAGAGGCTTTAACAAAGCCTTCAGTGAGAACTTAAAGAGAGTTACTAAGCATGAACAAACTAGAAACAGAAGCCCAGAATTGGCTAAAGGAGAAGTACAAAATGTCAGACTTTAATTCGTATCAAAGGTCATCAGCAAAGACAGCTATCTACGATGATAAGTATAAGATATCCTACCCTGCACTTGGGCTTGCAGGAGAGGCAGGAGAAGTAGCCAATAAAGTAAAGAAGTTAATGAGGGATGGTGTAAATAATATGCCGGATAATTGGAGAGATGATATTGCTAGTGAGATAGGAGATGTACTATGGTACTGTGCTGCATTGGCAACAGATCTTAATTTATCTCTTGGTACAATAGCAGGTCTCAATCAAGCCAAGCTACATAAGAGGATGAGTGAGAATAAAATAGGGGGAAGTGGAGATGATAGGTAAAAAATTGGGGGCTTAGTTGCCCCCTTTTTATTTGTTACACTACGGTCATAAGTATAGTAATAATTAATTAACATTTCCTTGATCAAGAGCTAAACCTTCTGACCAGCTTTGTGACTCTGTAATAGAACGTCCATTATATCTAGATGATTTTTTCCATCTTTGTTCTAGTAAATTTTTTCTAGCTGTTGAAAGATTTAAATACATTCTTCTTAGTACTAGTTGTTTTTCAGCATCAGTTTTGTAGTTCTCTGGGTTCATAACTTGTTGTCTTGCTTTTGTTTTTAATGCAGTTATACCAGCATATTCATCATCTGATGTTGATCCTTTTATCATGTTTAATTTTTCAGCATCAGAATCTAACTTTCTGTATCTAGGACTATTTATAAGTGCAAATAGTTCATCTTCAACTAAATTTCCCATAATATCCCTAGCTGCATTTGTTGCTGGTTTATCAAGTTTTATTCTTCTAGGGCTAAGATCTCTAAAATCTAAATTAAGTCTACTTAACTCATCTTCAATAACGGTTCTTCGTTCCATAGGGGTAAATCCTGTTACCTGTTTAAGTATTGGAAATACTCTTGATCTTCCACCTCTTCTAGTAGGTGAGCCTAAAGCAACTCTTCCACCCTCTTCAACTTTTCCAACAAATGGAAGTGATCGTCCAGCTTGTTTAAACATAGCTTCCCAAACATTAACATCTGAATTATCTGGTAGCTGTGCGTACTCTGGATTAACATGTACTAGAACATCCTTGAACATACCAGCACCAACTAACGGACGGCTTAATGTATTACCAACATATCTAGCTAAAGTTTCCTGTACGTTTAGTTTTGCTTCTCCGGGTGCATATCCAGTATCACCAGAAATAACATCAAAAATTCCTTCAATTAAATCTAATCCTGAACCAGCCCTTATTGTACCACCACCCAATGCCTTTACAGCTTCTTCAAGATCTACACTTCCACCTATACCTTTAGCAACTTTATCATTATTATGCCAGTCAAACGGATTTAATTTGTATAAAACATCTGCAGTCCAAGCGTACATAGAAAATGGTCCTAATGCAGCACGTGCGTCAAAAGTTTCAGATGGATTTAATGGATTCTTATATTCATACCATTTTGTATTTTCATCTCCATAGTTTGCTCTTAGTGCCATAAACGTAGTAAGTCCAACTAAACCTGTCATAGTTTTAGCAAATTGTTCTGGGTCTAATTTCGTAAGACCAAATTCTGTTCCCGGTTTATTTAAAATACCCCCTGCATTTACCAACCCAAGTACAGGTGTATGTTCATATATAAAACGAAATTGATTAACTAAATACTTTGGAAACGGAACAAAAGTTGCGCCTAAAGGAGTTTGGCCTAATTCAATAAATCCTCTAGCAAAGGTATTAAATATGCCCTTTCTTCCTGCATGAAATGAACCTGTTTGATACGTACCTTCAAACGCTTCTTCCATAGCATCTGCATAGTATTGATCTGGTATACTTTTTAAGTTTCCTGTTTTAAATGCAGCGTCAATACTATCTACTGTTACATCACCTACTTTTATAGGATTAGACCCTAAACTTTTATTAAGTTCTCTAGCAAAGTAAGCTCTTTTAAACATATTATCTGAGTACGTATTTAACTTATTTAAAAACCTAGTAGCCCCTAATAAACCTTTTTCCTGACCAGTTATATCAGCTATATCTCCCATACCACGTATAAGTTTAGATATCTTTTCACTCTGACCAAAGGCAGGGTCTTGAAGTGCTTTAAATAATGCTAAAGTTTCTGCACTAGTTATATTGAATATTAAGTCTTTATTTAAAAAAGAATCTTTAGATGTTTTTAAGTATGCTATTGACTTTCTAACAGATTCATTAGCCTCATCTTTTAACATTTTTGAAGTTGGGTTCTTTAACTTCTCTAAGTTTCCCTTTGCACCATAGATTAAACCTGCACCTAAATTATCAAATGCGTAAAACTGATTTCTAAGATAACCATTAGTTGTGTTTCTTATTGTTGTTGCAAGCTGTATGGTCATTAAGCCAACACTAGCTCTACTTAAATTGTAAGCAGCATTTCTTAATCTTGCAGATACTCCATCTTCTGAGATTTTTTCATCTATTGTTCTTCTTGCTTCTCCTGTTACAGACCCAATGTCTGCAGTCTTTTCATCAAGAGCCTCAAGAGTAGCTTTGAACTGAAGATACTTTGTAGTCTTTCCACCACCAACTTTATTTATAACCTGAGACATTCTTCCTACTGCACCTAGTTTGGCAGCGGCTTCACTTATTTCTGCAGCATAGAGTGGTCCAAGTTGTTCCATAGTAATACTATGTTCTTCTAAAATATTCTTTAATTGATTTAAAGGTAACGCTCCTTCTGTTTCTGTAGAATACATTAACGCTCTTGTCAATTTTGAAGAAAATCTTTCTAAAGGAGCAATAGTAGGATCTACTTTTATTTTATCTCCAATAGTTGAGTATATTTTAGATGCAGCAGCAGATATGTTCTGTACTTCTTTGGCATCTAAAGAATATGCTTTTCCTTCTTCTTTAAGTTCTTTTCTTAATCTTTTACCTAAGTCTAATTCATCTGGTATAGTCTTTTTTAAAGGTAGTTTAGACTCTTTACTAGTTATTAATAAATCTTCAAACTGTTCTGCTAATTTTTTTGTGCTTGTATTATCATAAACTTTTTTAGTAGCATTTTTATGAGCCGTTTCAGTTTTTTCTTTAAGCACTTTATTAGTTTGTTCTAGTATCTCATCTGCTTCCAGTTCTCTGACACCCTTTTTATAAGCAGAGAAACCTGTTAATCCACCACTAGCTACTACCCCAAGACCGGTTGCTAGACCAATATTTTTAAGACTTATTTCTTCTTTAATACCTGTTTCTACTCTTGTTTCCTCTTGTGCAGCAACTGTACCACCTGCTACAGCAGCATCTGCTGCCACAGTGGCCAGAAGAGCTTTGTTTTTTAGTGACTGATTAATAACTCCTTTAATGCCAAGTTTAGTTCCTTGATTAGCAGCAACAGCACCAAGTTTAGTTACCCCACCACTAAACAAACCTCCAATAGTAGAGGGCGCACTTAAAACACCACCCACATAATCTTGGGCAGCTTTAAATCCAAAATCAGAATCCATAGAATCATAGGTGTCCATAAGCCTACCTAGTTGAGCTTTTTGCTCATCATTTGTTCTATTTTTTACATAGTCTAAGTCACGTAACGCTGTAATTTCATTTACATTTTGTACACGAAAATGCTCCATAAAAGCATCATAGACGGACTCACGGCTTTTTAATTGATCAGGTCTATAACCCTCACGTTTCATTAAAAATTCTGATGCATCTTCTATAAAATCATCTTCTTTTAATAACACATCTTTATTCAGTTCTTTGTACTTGTTATATACTTTTGTCATTAAAAACTTTACCTATTAGCAATACGGTCTAAATAGCTTATTACTTCATTTTCATTCGAAAACTCACTATCAGTCTCTGGATTTAGTGTTCCCAGATTTAGAACCTTACGCACTACCTCATCTCGTTTTGACTGTCTATCTTCTGATTTGTTAATATTATAGGAATTAATCCAATCGTTTTGAAGGCTTTCAAATAGAATAGCTTTGCCAGAAATACCTTTTGTCAATCCTGTGTCGTCCTTTGGCGGAGGAGATACATTTATAACTTTATGTGTACTTTGTGGAAATATTTCATCAAATTTTTTTAAAGATATAAGTTCATCAGGATTAGAAAAATTAAAACTACCATCTGCTGCTGTAATAACAGGAAGAACAGGTGGATAGGACATTAAACCTTTTACGACTGCCTGACGTATTTTTGAGGGATCTATTCCTGCTCTACTTGCCTCATTTGTAAATTCTGCAACTCTGGAATTAATACCAATTATAGTTGCCATTTGTTTACTATCTTTTGAGAATGGTTGTAGTACCATATCTCCATTAGCAGTTACTGTAAATTGACCTACATTTTTAGCATTAAATATTTGTCTTTGAAAGTTTCCTGCCCATCCCCTAACTTTGTTAGTTTCATTAAATGTTAAAGGTTTATTTTCTTTTACATTAAAGGCTTCTTCTACTTCAGCCATACTTAAAGCTAATTCTTGTTGTCGTTTAGCTTCTGGATCACCTGTTCTCTCAAACTCTTTACCTTTATTATGTGCAATCCTAACAAGTCTTACCCGTTCTTTTTTTGGATCTGAGTTTCTATATATTTGCCATTCTGGTAGATTAGCCCCCTGTAAAGCAATGGGTAAATCAACTGTTTCAAAGTCATCTACTCCTGCAGCCTCTAGTAGAGTACTAGTCTGTCTAGTTACTTCTTCATTAGCATCAAACCCCAACATTCTAGTTATACCTGAACCAAGATTACTAAAATCTCCAATTTTTGGAATAGGTTTCATTTTTGGTGTGTATTTTTTAGCAATATCTAATGCAGATATTTTTATAGAAGGGTCGCCTTGTTCTACACGTAATTCATCTTTTACACTTATACCATAATTTTTTTGGTTATCATAAAGTTGATTTATTACTGCTGTTCCTTCTTCTACACCATACTTATCAAGTACAAACTGAACCTCTCTATAACCACCTGCTTTTTTAGACAGATCTTTTATTATGTTAGACATTTCCGCTTCTTGATCTAAATATTTTTCTTGTTCACGTATCCTGCGATTAGCTCTAATCTTTGCAACACTAGAGGCTTCACTTTTTAAGAAGGCTAGTTGCTCTGTAATATTTCTATCTAAACTTTTGGCTGCACCTTTTACTACGCCTCTAAAAAAACTCATTATATTCTCCTTGCCATAAGGCCAGTTAGTTGATTAACTTTTTCTTCTTTAGTACTATTATCATCAACTTCTTCTACAACCTGTTCTGGTTCTTCAGATCTCTTATCTTCTTCTGCTTTAAATTTTTTCATGGCCCTATTAACTAATGTTTTTTCTATGGCTTTGTTTTCATCCTCTAAACCCGTTTTATATTTTATATCTGCACTATCCCCTATTAACATAATAAATTCTATAAGTACAGGTGTAGCCATCACACCAACATCAATACTGTGAACACCTTCCATAACATTAGACAGTTGTATAACGTGAGCTAAGTCAGCTACAGATACCCCCATTTCAAGAATATCTTCTACTTGCATAGCTACTTCATCAGAGGACATTTTTGATATATAAAAGTCAACAGCCTCTTCAATAGTTGTATACTGTGAAGGTTGTTGCCAAGGTCTTGCACCAAGTTCAGACACCATAGATTGCCCCGGTATAGGTGCATCAAAAGATGGTTGTGTATTAGGAAGAGCCATTTTTTAGTTCCTCTCTCTCTTTTCGTATTGCAGAAACATAAGTTGCAATTCTTTCATTTTCATCCAGCACCTTAACTTTTTTCTTTTTATTAGGGAAGTTAGGAGATAGTAAACCTTTTGAAGTAGGGCCTACTTTTTCTTCTTCTAGCGTAATAGAATTTATATTATTGTATGCTATAATACCCGGATTTAATTGTCTAGTCATTTATAAAGTTTCCTCTTAAAACATTTTTGATATGTACGCACTGCCTAGAGTACCAATTAGTCCACCTACTGCTTCACCTGCTGCAGACGCAGCTTGTTCTTCTGCTATATCCTTACGTGTTTTAGCATTTATTTCTACAACAGCTAAATCATTTGTACGTTGTAGCTGTGATTCTGCAGATGTCCAAGCCCACTCCATACTGTCTGCATAATACTGCCACAGATTAGCATAGGATTGTTCTGACATATCTAGTATTGATCGTGCATTTATTTCATTAGCTCTGTTAACAGCCACAGTATCGGCAGTTGCAATCTCTCTACGCCACTGTGCATTGTTCTGTGAAATTACTATAGAGTTTTGTGCATTAAATTGATCACGTTGGTTATCTAACTCTGCATTAAATTTTTGTATGGCGTTTGTTTCACCTGCATTAAATTGAGATTGTGCATTAGATTGTGATGCATTAAACTGAGAAGTTGTACTTGCCAGACTGGCAAAGAATTGATCTGTCTGTGCCTGACTGCTTGCATTAAATTGTCTTGCAGCATTAGTAGCTGCCTGATCAGTAAACAAAGATTGTATTCTTTGCTGTGCCTTAAACATACCAGTCTGTTGCTCGTTAGATAGGTTAGTCATATCCATTTGCATAAAGTTCTGTGCATTCTGTACTGCAGCCTGTTGTCTATTAGATAAGTTAGCCATATCTAGTTGAGATAGTGCCGCAGCCTCTGCCATTACCATTGCTTGGCTATTACTTAGATTAGATAGATTAACAGTACTAGCTACTCTGCTATTCTCTAATGCAACCTGTTGATCTGCAGTAAAGTTCATATTAGCTATGTCACCTATACGTGCAGAGTTCTGTACTCGTGATTGAAACTCTTGGTCAAACTCCATGCCCATAAATGTAGCACGTTGTTGTGCTGCAAGCATAGCACGTTGTTGACGGTTTGACAAGTTCTGTGTTTCAAATTGTGCAAATATTGATGCATCTGCCTGTGCTAAAGGTAATGCAGATTCCATAGCCCCTTGGATAAGAGCCTGTGCTGCCATACTTGATGCACCTAAACCTCTGGTAGCCATCTGTGCAGTGACGTTACGCATTGCTCCTGCTGCCCATGCAGGTGTATTACCACCCTCAAAGGCTGCCATCAATCCTTCTAACTGTCCTTGTACTGTAGCTTTGTTAGTTGGTGTTGCCTCTGCAGCCTGTACCTGCTCCATAAAGGTTGCTGCTGTCTGTGCATTTGCTGCACCACTTACAACTTCACCTGCTTGAATAGTACGTGTGACGGGGTTAGACATTGTAGTTGCTGTACCCTGTGCTTCAGTTAAGGCTTCTACACTTGTTCCTGTTGTTTGTTGTCCTGTAACTTGTGCGCGTGGATCTACAGTACCTTGTGCAGGAGCTACTGAGTCTGTTACTGCTTGTACACCTGCCTGAGTAGTAGCTGCAGCCATAGTACGTGGATCTGTTACTGTTGGTGCTACAGCACCCATAGATGTAGCCTGTGCCACATTAATATCTGGAGCTGCTGATAACTGTCCTGTTGTTGGATCTATTACTTGGTTAGCATTAAATGCAGTACCAACTGGTTGTACAGTTGCACCATAAGGTAAACCGGGTGTATAGGCCCTGTTAGCCATTTGATCTGCAATAGTCTGACCTTGGAATCCAGTTGACTGAGGCACTGGCCCTTGTGTGTAGTCTACTGGTGATACGGGTGCTGTTGCTTGTGGGTTGGCTGGTTGTCCAAATTTCTCTGCATTAGGATTAGGTACATAGTCTCTGGGTAGAACTGTGGGTTGTATTTGTCCAAGTGGTGATGATAATGTAGAAACTGGCGTACCCTGTTGATATTCAGAAAAGGATATTGGTGTTCCTGTATCTTTTGGACCTATTACTTGAGACACTCTCGTTGGGTCATCTGTAGCCACACTACCATCTGGCATTCTATAGTAAGCTATGTTAGGTTGTACAACACCACCTTCAGCATATCCCTTTACATAGCCACCCATCATCATCTCTTTAGCTTTGTCAGAGTATACATTCATCTGGTCTTGTTTATCAGGATTGTCACTAAGAAACTTATCAAACTCTTTCATGTCTCCTGAGTAGCCCATAGTCTTTGCCATACGTTGCATTGCTGCAGGTTTAAATCCTTGAAATTGTAACATTAATTAATCCTTTGACGCTATACGTTCTACTGACATACGTATTGCTTTGATGTTCTCATCTATTCGTGCAAGAGCTACTGCTTGTCCTTGGACTGCAAGCTC
>Ga0209425_10001517_pt1 | contig 27115 bp, 27 predicted proteins | sample COG_05_FD_184749 | JGI IMG/M metagenome (GOLD analysis project Ga0209425, IMG submission 184749) | Pelagic Microbial community sample from North Sea - COGITO 998_met_05 (SPAdes) (version 2) | ecosystem: Environmental > Aquatic > Marine > Neritic zone/Coastal water | place: Helgoland, sampling...
GTTCCTGTTATTGAAACTGGCGCAGGCATCGTTCATACCTACTTTGATACAAGCGCTGACCTTGGAAAAGGAACTGCCATTATCGACAACGCTAAAACGCGCAGAGTCAGTGTTTGTAATGCACTCGACAGCCTCGTTATCCATCGCGATCGACTCAGCGACCTAGAATCAATTACTAGTCCACTTGCAAAAAAATCTGTTGAAATATTTGCTGACAAGGAAAGCTATGATCATTTAAACGGGCATTATCCGAGAGAATTACTCCACCAGGCAGACGATGATGATTTTGGCGTTGAATTTCTCTCGTTGAAAATGTCGATCAAAACCGCCGGCTCACTCGATGAAGCAATCGATCACATTATGAAATATACCTCGGGTCACAGCGAAGCCATTATTGCTGAAGACCCCAAAGCCATTGAATCATTTTTTCAACGTGTCGATGCGGCCGCTGTGTATGCTAACGCGTCAACTGCATTTACTGATGGTGCTGAATTCGGCCTAGGCGCAGAAATTGGCATCAGCACGCAAAAATTACACGCAAGAGGCCCTATGGGTTTAGAGGCGTTAACAAGCTATAAATGGCAAATCACCGGCAACGGAAATGTACGGTAACCTTTGGAGAACACTATCGTGAAAAACACGTCAGCTACAATGACAATTAACTGCAAAGACAAAACCGGTATCGTCGCGGGGGTTAGCAATTTTCTACACAAAAATGGTTGCAACATCACCTCCCTCGATCAATACACAACCGACCCAGAGGGCGGTAAATTTTTTATGCGTATTGCATTCGAGATCAGCGAACAAACCTTGGAGGCTGAAAAATTTAAAGATGATTTCCATCAATCTACCAGCCATGTCTTTGATATGGAATGGAATATACACTTTAAAGAAGACCGAAAACGCATTGCCATCTTATGCTCCAAAGAGGAGCACGCTTTGCTAGACTTATTGTGGTCACACCAGCAGGGACAAATAGATGCTGACATACCACTCGTTCTCAGCAACCATGCCTCGGTAGAGTCCAGCGTTAAACCATTCAACGCTCAGTTCAAGCATATTGCAAATACGAAAGATATTCGGGAAGCAGCTGAAGCAGAAATATTGGAAGCCTTAATGGACCACAATATCGATTGCGTCGTACTGGCACGCTACATGCAAATACTATCACCTAATTTTGTCTCTAACTATCCCCAATCGATTATCAACATTCACCACTCATTCTTGCCAGCCTTTATCGGCGCGAACCCTTACAAACAAGCACTGGATAAAGGAGTGAAACTTATTGGCGCTACTGCTCACTATGTGAGTGACGCTTTAGATGAAGGACCAATCATCGATCAAGAAACAAAACACATCTCACACAGCTGCTCACTCCAAGATTTAAAAATATTAGGTCAAACGATTGAAAAAACCGTTTTAACCCGCGCTGTTAAGCATCACATAGAAGATCGCGTGATTTTAGATGGCAACAAAACAATTGTATTTACTCGATGAGGAACACAGACGCATGAATACTAGAAAAAAAATATTATGTATCGCACTTGGGCTAGCATTATCAGCATCACTACTCGCACGTAAAGGATAATACAATGACAAACGCCATTGAAACAAAAAATGCACCAGCTGCCATTGGCACCTACTCTCAAGCCTATCGTGTCGATAACCTGGTTTTTATTTCAGGTCAAATAGGCATGGATCCAGTCTCTGCTGAATTAGTCTAAGATCAGCTCACGCCGCAAGCCGAACAAGCCTTTAAAAACTTAAGTGCTGTTGCGCAAGCTAGCGGAGGTTCGCTGGCTGGTATCGCAAAGCTTACAGTTTACCTCACAGATTTAAACGATTTTGCAGAACTCAATAAAGTGATGTCTAACGTTATAAAAGCCCCTTACCCCGCACGTGCTGCTGTTGAAGTTAAGGCACTACCTAAGGGCGCACTCATTGAAATTGAAGCCATCATGGCAATCTAGATTATGCAATTCACGCCAACCTCAAAGGCGCCAATAAAAAAGGCTGGATTACCGTAAAGTAAACCAGCCTCTTAAGAGTCATCCAAAAAACCTAACTAAAGCATTAAGCGTCTTGCCTTACTCTTAGCGTTTTCTCAGAACCTTTTTGAGCAGCTTTAGAAACATATCTTACTTTAGATTTTTTCTTAGCGGCTTTTTTAGCTTTTTTATCTTGTGAGCGTGAGTCATCTTTCATCTTACCTAAAGAACGACGATCAGAAGAATCTCCACGAGAATCTGATGACCTACCTCTTGAATCAGAAAAACGATCACGTGAATCTGATGAGCGACCTCTTCCTTCAGAAGAACGATCACGAGAATCTGACGAGCGACCTCTGCCTTCAGAAGAACGGTCTGATCGACCTCTTCCTTCAGAAGAGCGACCGCGAGAATCAGATGAACGACCACGTGAGTCAGATGGTCTGCCACGTCCTTCAGAAGAACGACCACGACCATTAGAACGTGAGTCACGACGCTGACCTCTGTCACCACGATCGCGCCTTGGCTCACTAGAATCCAATTCAGTCGTCGCTACTGGGTTAGACTGCTGTAGTAAGTAAGCAAGTGCTGCTGCAATATCATGAGGCGCAGCTTCTGTTGCATCGATAATATGCTGAACCATGTCTTGAAACGGTTTCAACTTTTTACTTTTGGCAATGATACCAGTCACTTTTTCATTCAGTTGCTTGCTACGAATCTCATTCATTTCTTTCAATGAAGGTGGCTCAATTTGTTTAATTGTTTGCTTAGTAACACGCTCGATATCTTTCAACATACGGAACTCTCTCGGTGTAACAAACAACAACGCTTTACCCGAACGCCCTGCACGACCAGTACGACCAATACGGTGAACGTAAGATTCTGTATCATGCGGAATATCAAAGTTAATCACGTGTGTGATTCGCTCAATATCAATACCACGTGCGGCAACATCAGTCGCCACAATAATATCTAACAAGCCTTTCTTTGTTTTCTCAATAACCTTCTGACGCAATGTTTGCTTCATATCGCCATTAAGCGCAGATGCAGCATAACCGCGTGCCTGAAGGTTTTCAGCCAACTCTTCTGTGCAGCTTTTAGTGCGCGCAAAAACGATAGTCGCTTGCGTATCTTCAACTTCCAAGAAACGTGTTAACACGTCGAACTTCTGGCTATAAGGAACACGGATATAAGATTGATCAATATTGTTTAAGGTTTTCGCCTTGGCTTGAATTGTAATTTTTTGGGGATCTTTCAAGTAGCGATTCGCAATTTTTTGAATTGGCGCAGGCATTGTTGCAGAAAACAATGCGGTTTGATGCTCATGCGGAATCTGCTCAAGGATCCATTCGATATCATCAATGAAACCCATTTTTAACATCTCATCAGCTTCATCTAAGACTACTGTTTTGATGTTATCCATTTGAATCGTGCCACGACGTAAGTGATCCATAACACGCCCTGGTGTTCCAACGATAACTTGAGTACCGCGACGTAAAGCGCGAAGTTGGATATTGTAATCTTGCCCACCAAAAATCGGGGTAACAAGAAAACCTTTTAAGTTTTTCGCATAGCTTTGGAAAGCTTCAGCAACCTGAATCGCTAATTCACGCGTAGGCGCAATAATGATAGCTTGTGGTTTCTTTAAAGAAACATCGATTGAAGATAGGATAGGCAGTGCAAAAGCAGCTGTTTTACCGGTTCCGGTTTGAGCTTGCGCAACTAAATCTTCGTTATTTAAAAAGACGGGAATACTTTGCTCTTGAACGGGGGTTGGATTTTCATAACCCAAAGCAAGTACGGCTTCTAATACATTCTCGGATAAGCCGAGTTCACTGAACGGTTTAATATCTGACATAAATTGTGGTCTCTGTTGTTTGCGCTGATCATCTCGCGATTCATCGCTTTTTCCACAATGAATAGTAGGTAAGCTCTCTTAGGTAAGCCCCTCGATCGTTTTAAGAAATCCTTAGCCGGGTATTATTATATGTGTGGCCAAGAAACATACAAGTCGAGGTGATTATACGGAGTTGATCGAATAATGTCACGTATTAAAACCAGTTTCTCACACATTAGGGAGTTTCTACAAAATTTAAGTACTCTCAAAGACTTGGCACCAATTTAGCCTCTACCCTCACGGGTAGATTTAATCGAGCTCAAACCGGCGCTCTATAACCATCTGATTCAATCGTTTAGAATAAATTTACTACCGACCTCAACCTCCTCAGCATGCTTAGCAAGGAAACAGCAAGGTCCCCACAACTGAACTACATTATGAAATGATCAGTGAGAAATACAGACTGACTAATACCAGCACCAACATGCCAACACTCGCTACAAGCAATGGCTTCTTCCCTGATTCAAGCAAATGCTTAATTGAAGACTCTAACCCAATCGCAGCCAATGCGATCGTCATTAAGAAATTGGAGAGAAACGCGAGTGCGGGCTTTATTGGCTCTAGAATACCCGTGCTACTCACTAACACCAATATATAGAACATGATAATAAAGGGCGGACAATAGCGTGATAGGGAAAACCCTGATGACTGAGCATCTTTACCCTGCATCATAGAGAGCACCATCACGCAAGGTGCAAGCATTAAAACACGCACTAACTTAATCAAGGTTGCATACAAACCCGCAGCAACGCTATACCCAAAACCTGCACCGACCACTTGAGCAACAGCCTGGATAGAAGTACCAGCCCACAAACCATACGCTACATCTGAGAGCTGTAAAAAGTGTCCAAACAAGGGAAATAAGAAAATTGCCAGAACACCTAATAGATTAACAATGGTGATTGCAACTGTTGTGTCTTGCTTGCTCGCATTCAGGATCGGTTTGATCGCCACAATAGCGGCGCTTCCGCATATTGCTGTACCAAAACCCAATAAGACTCCCATCTGTTTATTCAGTTTAAATATTTTCGAGAAGATATAAAAAGCGACAAACGTGAGAAAAATACAAAACAAAATTAACCCGAGCGCACTATAAGGCACTTCCATTAACTGCCGCAAGTCAAATCGTGCACCCAATAACACAATAGAAATAGGCAACAAAAGATGAGAACTTTTTTGTATGCCCGGCTCAAACGCTTTAGAGGGTGTCCACAGCATATTTAAAACCAAACCAATAAAAATAGCCGCCATGACAGAGTCAATCGGGTGAGCGCCTGAGAGCAAGGTAAACGGTGGAAACGGTAAGACCGACACCCCAATTGCAAGCAAGCCTAAAACGAGAGACAAAATCAAACCTGGGAAAAATTGACGCATACTAAGCAACTCCTCTTATAACACACATCAAGCTTACCACTTACCCAGCTCAATGAGAAGTCACTGGAATACTGGGCCTATAAATGTTAAGATATTTAAAGATATAGGAAAAAAAACGAAAAAAACAAGGAGATACCGTTATGTTAAAATCATTCGCGACCAAAATAAAGCCAAGGACCGCTCCGCTTAATAACCCTACTGCGTTGTTTCATTCATCACCCAAGCTTCTCAATACAGGCACGCCTGATAGACTCCCAAAATCACAAAGCTTATTTTCGGATAAATTTGGCGAAGATGCTTTCGGAGGCCTGAAAGTTAAAAGACTCCCTGAAAAAACCTTACTTGTTGGCGACGAAGACTTGGCTGCATTAAGCAATGACCCCGTATTTCTTCGCACTATTGGTACACCGTGGACAAATAACGGGAGCCTGAATGATTTCTTAGGAAGCATCGAAAAAGAAAAAACATATTATCGTTTGAAAACTAGCGGCCTTTTCGCACAATCAAATACCACCATTAAAGAAGGCGCCAACAAAGGTTATGGGAAAATCACAGCCGTTGATAAAAGTGATATCGAATTCGTCACCACCTCAAAGCCAGGTTAAACATACCCGCAAAATGACAGCCACAACATGAAAAGTTGTGGCTCATCCAACTACACAACCAAGCGTTGCGAAGCAGTCTCACTCACTTCCAATAACTGATCTTTTGTTGCATGCTCAACAACAGTTTTATCACTGCGTGATTTCATGAATAACGTTTGTTGTGCAAGGATAGATTTGACCGCTTCCGCGGATCCGACCTCAGCGTTTTCTGGTACAACACTAATGATACTGCCTTGATGCTCAACAGGGATTCTAGGCATGCTTTCAAGCTCAGCAGCCAATTCAACCGTAATATCACCGTAACACACAAAACGCTCACCTGATTTTAACTCGCCCTTATCAAAACCTGACTTCATGAGCCTTCCCATAAGATCTTCAGCTGATATTGTAAGGCTGTGAGGCACCATCACATCTACCTTAAAAGCTCTCTTGGATATCGCCATCGGATTCTCCCAAATGCTGTCGACATAATGCTTAAACAATGACGAGCTAGCGCCAACTGTCAAACACTCAGCAAGTGCGCCTGTTACTTGTAAGTTAAAAACTCTCTGGACGTTTTCAATGCCAGTACTAATATCTTCGCCATCAATCGTGTGCGTTAACTCACCAACTTCAGCGCCATCTTTTGCAAAAACCAATGAAGAAGTTTTTGTTTTTCGTGGCACATCTGTCCGAAGCTCCTGCTCCAACGCCATCAAATCATACGCCAAATAAATTTCCGGTAACAACCTAGCTAACTTAGCATGACTCGTCTTAAAACCAGTGTCGTGCAATTGAAACATAACTTGCTGCGTTGGAAGCACGGCTGTTAAATACTGAAAAACCGCCGCATGATTACTGGATGTTGAAACAGCATAAGCAGAGTTGTTATCAACAATATGATTTGGCATACAAAAGAATTTTTCTTTATGGCTACGCGAATCTTTTAATTTATTAGTTTGCAATAAATGCTCTACTTCAGGAAGGCCTGCGACACGATACAAACCACCTTGCCCTGTGAATTGACCGACAAAAGAAGGGGTAAACCTAGATAAGCGGCCGCGATATGAGTCTGCTAACAACCTATAGCTATTCATACGCAAAAAAAGAATTAATGACGATATGTCATGCGATGTCAGAATTTTTGTTGGCTTAATGATATTCCTACCAAACATAATACCCCCCGATATAAAAATTTAATACTACGCTGACAACGAAAACTCGCGACTCAATTGACTTTCTTGCTCAGCCTCAATCACCTTGGTCGGATTATTGAACAAACTACAGCTTCTCAAGTGAGACTCATGTTTTTTCAACACTGAACTCACCATTTCATCACTGCCAATTTTAGTGTGTGCTGGCACCGCATTATACGATTTTACAACACCCAACAATTCCGTGGTGATCTCAGGAAACATCTTAGAAAAAGCAACGTGAAGCGCAAAAGCATCCGCTTGTGTAATGAGCCTTTCTCCAGTTTGAATATACCGTTTTTCAATTGCCGATCTATTCATTGCTTCATAACGCTTAGGCGCTTTAGTTTCACAGTGCCCTGAAATGACAAGATCAAAACTCCAGGTTAACTGAGAAAAATTTGGATTTTTCCAAACCCCTTGCTCATAGACAGGCTGAGTTTTAATATAAGAATGATCGCCCAAAACAGTCCGCATGAATTCAGGCATAAACTGGACATAGTCAACACTCCAAACACTTTGCAAATGGGGTCTAAAGTCTCCAGGCACGCCTTTCACACCCGTCATAATATCGATTTCGGTGTCTTGAGTCGCATCCTGAGCACACCCTACCGCTGTTTTAGAAGAAACTGGCATGTCGCCCTCTACCGCTTTTCGACGTTCACACTCATCATGTGTTTCATAAATTTCAGGGCAAAGGTCCCAGTGCTTAGCTTGATTAGCTAATAGCAACCCACCAGGAGCAATGTGCAAAACCGCACCTTGACCAGGTGTAAATCTTTGACTAGTACTAGCGTAATGAAACCCTAAGTCGTAATCTGCTGTTGTTGAAAGCAGAGGTAAGCAATCATTATTAAGAAGGTGTTTTGCCATACAAACGCCATCCTCTTTTCCTTTCACTCTCGCTTTGGGATCGTAACCGACCCTGCGAGTTTGAGCAATTGCTTCAAGCTCATGATGACTCGTACCGCGAATAAGAGCGCCTGGTTGGTGTCTAGCTTTCATCTCGGTAGGATCAGCAGGATTTCCGGCTTGCACGGATCTAAAAGCGGCCAACGCGCCTGCAAATTGGTGGCTTCTTGGAACATCTGACATAAATCTCACCTGCACACGCATTTTTAATGCATAACTTGCTGGTGATGTGAGTATTTGCTTTAACATTTTTGACACCCCCCGAGTATTTTAATGTATATATTGTTTTTTTGATGTGCCTATATTACTTGATACGTATATTAAACACAAGCAATTTTGATCAAATTTTGAACCCTTGTCGCACCAACTCCAACTGATTGATAGTTAATGCATTTATTAAAGAGATGTAAACTAAGTAACCATATGCTATTATCCACCGCGAAACGGGTACTATCGGTCAGCACCTATATAAAACATCAACTTACAATAAATTTTCCGCCTAGACCGCCCCAGACAGCTTGTATGGGTAGGCCGAGAGCTGGAGAACACTAAACATGTCATTTGACAAACTAGGCTTACGAGCCGAATTATTGCGCGCTATTGAAGAAACAGGCTACACAAAGCCTACCCCTATCCAAGCTAAAGCTATCCCATTGATTATTGACGGTAAAGACATCATGGGTGGCGCACAAACAGGCACGGGGAAAACTGCTGGATTCACCCTTCCGTTATACCAACGCTTAATGGCGACAGAAAACCCAGGCGCGACAAAACGTAAAATCCGCGCATTAATCTTAGCGCCTACACGTGAACTCGCTGCGCAAGTTAATGAAAGCGTTCGCACTTACGGAAAATATCTTCCCTTAAAATCCACCGTTATTTTTGGTGGTGTAAAAATCAACCCTCAAATTAGTAAACTACGCGAAGGCGTTGATATCCTGGTCGCAACCCCAGGGCGTTTATTAGATCACGCGAACCAAGGCACCTTAAGTCTTTCACAAGTCGATATCCTTGTTTTAGACGAAGCCGACCGCATGCTGGATATGGGCTTCATTAACGACATCAAAAAAATAATGGCTCTACTGCCTAAGAAAAAACAAACCTTACTTTTCTCAGCAACGTTTTCAAATGCCATCAAAAAATTATCTAAAGACTTACTGCACAACCCCGCACTAGTTGAAGTCTCTCAACGAAACACAACAGCAGAACGCATCAGCCAAACAATCCATCCGGTTGACAAAAGTCGAAAGCGCGAACTTCTTTCTTTCTTGATTGGATCAAAGAACTGGAAACAAGTTCTTGTATTTACACGTACAAAACACGGCGCAAACAAGCTGACGAAGCAACTCATCATTGACGGTCTCACCGCTTCTGCAATTCATGGCAATAAAAGCCAGGGCGCTCGGAACCGTGCATTGTCTGAATTCAAATCTGGAAAAATCCGTGTATTAGTAGCAACAGACGTCGCAGCGCGAGGCTTGGACATCGACCACTTGCCACACGTTGTTAACTTTGAATTACCTAACATCCCTGAAGATTATGTTCACCGTATTGGCCGGACGGGTCGCGCAGGCAAAGAAGGGGAAGCAATATCATTAGTGTGCATTGATGAACACGGCTACTTGAATGATATTGAAAAAGTGATCAGTGCAAAAATTCCTAAAGTCATGATTGACGGATATGAACCAGACCCATCAATCAAAGCAGAGCCTATTAAAAAATCAGGCGGCGGCGGAAAAAGACACCTCGCACCTTCTAAGCGTGGCGGCAGAAAGCCTGCGGCGAGCGGCAATAGAAGAGGATCAGAAGGTGGCAATGGACGACCTGGTGGCAGCCGCAGCAGCAGCGCCAAGAAGAAACCAGGCAACAGAACGCGCCGCCAAAAATCTGACCGTTAAACCCAGGTAGCAGGGGCGCCAAACAGGCGCACCTGCCCAACTGCCTATGGATAAATGCACCTGCCACGTCCGCTTGTTATGATGCGCAAAACGCTGCACAATAAAGACTGTGCCAGCGGATAAGCGGAATTAACGATGAACCTCAAAAAACGTTTTAACTTAGCCACGAATCGCTCACCTACCTTCCATAACATCGCCAAGCAATTAACCGAACTCGGCTGGACGAATATACACACCAACCTGCTAAGCCAATTCGACGAACGAAATTTTGAATACAATCCAGAAGCCGCCCAATGGCTTGAATACAAGCACCTATTAAACCTACTCGCCACGCAATACAATCTCAAGATTCAACCTGACACATTTCATATTAACGACGATAATTGGCGAACCATAGTCAACCGATTACCCAAAGACAAAACCTGGATATTAAAACCCTCAACGCTGAATAACGGCGAACACATACTCATTTTTCAATCGGCAACGGATGTTGAACGCCACTACGCACAAAACAACCGTATGGGCGGTGAACATGTATTACAGGAATACATCACCAACCCGCACCTGGTAAAAGGACCTCAAGAAGGCCATAAATACAGCATTCGAATGTTTGTTGTATTAACCAATTACGCAGGCGCATACCTCTACCCAGAAGGGTATTTTAATATCGCACTTAAACCCTACCAACCCAATAACTTTGACAATCTTGCCGCACACTTAACAAACGAACACCTAAAACATGACGTCCACAACGTGATTCAAATCCCCACCTCGCAATATAAAATCTTTAAACCTCTATATCCAAAGATTAAAACTATCGCGACCACTCTTACTAGCGCACTAGAAAATAAATTCGCCAGCGGATTTATTGCAGACAACAAAAAACAAATTGCAATATTCGGATTTGATTTTATGGCAGATCAAGCCGAAAACGTATGGCTACTCGAAGCAAACCACGCACCTTGCTTCCCCATCGACCCAGAGCACCCACTACAACAGAAGCTCTATAATGCATTCTGGAAATCCGTCGTAACACGATTCGTTGAACCTATCGCAAACAATCAAAAGCCAATAAGTAAAACGCCTTTTGAAAAACTATTGTAACTTTTTATCCAAAACAACCGCCGTGGTTAATGCGCCATTCACATTCATCGCGGTTCGCCCCATGTCAATAATCGGATCCACCGCCTGAACGAGCAAGATTACAGAAAATGGCAAACCCAACAACGTGAAAGCAACACCCGCCGCAACAAAGGCGGTTCCTGGAATACCCGACACGCCCAATGACGCAATCGCATTGACAAACATTACCATCAACACAATCTGCCATGTGATCTCTTGATGTTGAATTGTCATTGCCATCACCACTAAAATAGCCGGGAAAATGCCTGCGCATGCATTCATCCCCAAGGTTGCGCCAATACTCGGCACAAACGACGCGACAGATTGGCGCAAACCTAAGCGCTCTTTCAACGTCTCCTCACTCACCGTCAAGGTCGCAAAACTCGAACGCGAACTGAACGCTACTAGCAAAGCCACAAACGCTTTCTTGAAGTATTCAATGGGGTTCACTTTGAAAAAAAGCAATACGGAAAAATGCAAAGCTAACAATATCGCCATGGCAACATACATCGCAGCAACATAACTTAATAACCCGTAAAAGGTCTCTAACCCGTGCGTCGCCGTCATGGTCGTAATCATTGCCAAAACACCATAGGGCGTTAATGAGATCACCATCGTGGCCAACTGCTTAATCACTAAAAAGAACGCATGAATAAATTGCTTAAAAGGCAACACTTCTTCTTTATTTTTTTGATACGCGTAAAAACCCGCAATACCCAACAACAATGCAAAAATGACAATCGCCACCGTATTTCCATCAGCCATGCTCGCAAAAGGATTCGACGGCAGCATGTCTTTAATCGCAGCGCCAATACCATCATACTGATGCTTAGGCGACATTGCCGCCTCAGGCAACTGCAATCCTGCGCCTAAGTTAAACCACTGTCCCACCGTTAAACCAATGGCCGCTGAAACCGCCGTTAAGCCCAACAACATCGACACAGACCCCGCTAACAAACGACGAAGAAACGTCCCGCAGGTATCACCCATTTTCATAATGGCATCAATCATCGAGGTAAAGATTAAGGGGATCACAATCATCTGCAATAAATGCAAATAGACACTGCCCATCAAATCCGCCAGCTGCAAGACCATTGAGCTCTTCAAAGGCATCGGATTATTCGAGCAAACATGGGCTAAAATACCCAGACCCACACCACCGGCCAAACCGACCAATGTGCGAATATTAAAGGACACATTTTTCTTCTGTAAGGTGTAGAGCAGAAAGCTCAAAGAAAGTAACAAGGACAAAGGAATGTAAGTCATTGTATATCCACCGTATTAAACCCTGTAGCTAATTAGGATACCACAATTAAACTAATGATAGTTAAGCCGAGCTACCGCTTGGGCCGCCAGATAACGATCTATAGTCAGAAGCATCATCAGGCACTTCTGATAATTTTTCCTCTTTATTTGCCTTCTTATTTTTCCCTATATTATCCCTGTATTCCTTTAAGCTCAATGTGATTTTATCCTTAATAAATCTCCCGTCTTTGGCCAAACCACCCTCACGTTGCTTGCCCATATCACTATCAGCACGTTTTGTTGTTGAATCATCATGAGCAGATACAAATCCTGATGATTTAAGGCCAATTCCGCGTGTTTCTTTATCTTTCGCAATTGGCGTACCCGTTGCTAGTGCTAGCAAGTTTCTTTTGATACCCGCTAAAAACACCATATCAGGCTTAACACCAAAGACCGATTTAACTTGCGCTAACACGCGCTGCATCAACATCTCTAGTCCGCGATCACAGCTGCTTGCGCACTTGGGTGCGGCCACACCAAGCACTGAACCTAGCTCGCCCTCACATCTTGCTTTAGAGAGAATAGATCTTTCTTTACCCCATTGTTTAACGATATTATAGCCAATATAAAGTGCAACACTGATAGCAACCGCAAGTAAAATAACCTGCCCTACAACCGGAATAGCCGAAACAATTACACCTAACGAAAGAGGCGCTAACATGCTAGGGATGCCACTGCAGGCCAAAAGGATTGGCGTGCTAACGGCACCAAGCAACATAAGCGCACCGAATGATGGCATTGTTTGACTCGACCGAATAGCCACATGTGAAAACATGACTGTAAGCACTAAAAGCGTTGCGGGGGCTCCCCCCGCAAGAGCTGCGCAAGCTAAACCAATCAATGCGAAATTAAATACATAACCTACCGGGGCACCATAAAGTCCATGTAAAAATTCAAAGGCACGGTTTTTCATGATTAGACGCGCTAACTCATCAACAGGGCTTTGATAAATAACATGCCTTAATTCAAGCGACGAGTAGAGTAATGACTTATAGTTTTCTTGGTTAATATCACCCTCTAAATTGTTAATAATCTTTTCCGCTGCTTGTTTCGCTTCATTATATTCTGAAGAACCCACAGACATTCTGTGTTTTGATTTTAAATATTCAAGAATTGTTGCCGATTCTTTTGGATGCACCTTTGCTAGGTCACCTTCAATTTTTTTCTCAGCAAACGCCAACAATTTTTCTGCGCCAGCATTATCGGTGCGCGTACAAAACCACCACATATTAATGCCACGATTACTTTCAACCATTTGAAACATTACCTGTCTATAATTTCCCTGCTCTTTTGGAGGCAATTTTTGATACTCAGCCTCATTACGCACATCACTCGGATCATTTACATTCAAATACATCGGGTTTTTTTTGAACTTTTCCATGAGCGCCTTATTTGCAAGCGCTTTATGCTTCAAGGTGTTTCTACTTTTACCTGCGTCTGATTTACCTGGAATCGGACCTAAATCGGCAATTAAATTTTGATCGAATATAGGAATAACCAGTACTGCTGGTTTATCCTTGACTGAATCGGAAAGAGACCACTTGTCAGCATACGCACTCACCATTCCCTTCATTCGCCTATCCTCACCGAACAAAAGTTCATGCGTATTAGCTGTCAGACGCGCCTTCTCTGTTTCAGCCTTTTTGTGATTTGGGCGATCCTTAAGTTTCTTCGTTTTTAAAACGCTACCAATCTCCATCAGCGAAAAAGGTTCTGTTGTTGAGGTTATCACGGAGTGAGAAATTTGTTTTATTGCCCCTGCAGTGTCAATACTAAAAATAGTGTTATCAAACGCATTACCTGGCCCTGGGATATCGGTTGTCATTGGTGTTCGGGGAATTGTTTTTAAAGCAAGTAAATTTTTGGAAACAAACTTATCTAGCCATTTGCCTGGGTGTTTTTTCTTAAGTTGTTTAACCCAAAACGCCTTGCTTTCACTCGCATCACCTGACTTGTATTCGTCCCACAATGAATTTTCAGCATCAAGCGTCATCGACTTTGCATAAGAAAAAGTAAACCCCTTGCCAGGGACCTCAATCACAGTGCATGACGCTTCCTCGTGACGCGCTTTTTTCAAAAAGAAGTCCTTCATTAACTTCATACCTTTAAAAGGTTTTTTAACACCCGCCTCTTCAAAAATCCCAGCAAGGCAACTGTTAAATTTAAGAGTTTGCTTGGCCGCTATCTTTAATATTTCTTGGGCTTTTTCGGGATCACTTTCTTTAACCTTTGCATACTCTGTGGCTAGGCGCTTCATTCTATCTCTAAATATACTCATCGCCTCACGCAGGTCTTTGTTGGTGGACTCATCGACACCCGCATACTCCGCCAGCTTCAACGCACCACGGAACATGTGTATACCTGATATGAAACTTGCATCGACATCGGCTTTGATGACCGTACCTGGTGGGAACACTCGCGTGTACTTTCGGCATAATTTATTTTGCTCATTGAAATATGCAGTATAAACACGGTGTGAATGAGCATCGAGATATTGATTCACGACACCCTGAAGGTGATCGTCGCTTTCGACCTTTTGATCGTATCCTTGCGCCTTCCATTTCGCTTTGCTTTGTTTGACATGCGCATGGATATTTTTGAACCTGCCATCACCAGGCCGGTTCCGAAATTTACGCTCTGAAGTTTCCCCTGTAGATTTCACTCTACCTACCGCTCTTAATAAATCACGCGCATCTTGTCTGTGTAGGCCCGGCATATGCCACCCTCTTTCTTACTATATATACCAAGTATAGTACAATTTGAGAACTTTACAGAAAAATAGAATTGAATTAATCAATTAGTTAGCCTGGACTCGTGGCAATTTTCCCTTTTACCCTCCTCTCTTCATCCTCACTTATTTGAGAGAATTTACGTTTATCGCCAAGACCACAAACACTTTACTTTTTGCATTCTGCGAAATAGTGGTGCACCGGGTATTGACTACCCAGGATTAAAATTTTCTCTTTTACATAATAGATTGTAGCAGCATCAGTAATCTCATCACGCGCCAAATCTTTGCTTGCAATACTCAAGATAACTTTCAAAAGAATGAAATATTTCTCTCTCACTTGCGCTTTAGCGCTTGGCGTTACTGCCCGTTGTAAGTTTTCAACAAACGTTTGTAATAAAGAAAAGTATTGCAATACTTCAGTTAAGTTTGGTCGATCAACAGGTTTTTTTTCATGCATACGTATCAACATCAGCGCAGTCATCGAATAAATAAAACTTTCTTCAGTAATCTTCACTTTCGGTGCTTCTTGGTGATTTTTAGAAGGCAACGTAAATTCTGAGTGCAAAAAATCTAATGCGAAAGGTAAAAAAGCTGGAAATTCCATACGTCGCATTTGCCATCTAGCAAAGTAATTACTGATAGCACAATTCAATAAAAACCAAACACCAACCCAAGGGAATACACATCGGATTGTTGGCTTATTTTTCCATAAATTCGAGTCTCAGGCGCTATGAAAGAATCCACTCCCTTTTCATAATCTCGCTTCTCTTTGGCCTCAGACACACTGATCAAAGAACCATAATCAATTGCACGCATCTGTAAAAGTGCTAATGAAAAAAAATGTTGGATGGCTTGAGGTCTCCGTGTATAAGACCTTTATCATGAATTCTACTTTTAATGTCAGCGCATAAAAGATTAATGGCCTTTATTCGCGCGGAATAGCTCACATCATTTCTATTCTGGAAAAGCTCTTGATAATCAATCAACTCATGACCTGGGGCTTTAGGGAATATTAAAACGGGCCGTTGACCGATTGTAAACGAGGTATATGCATCACTCTCGACCAACGGCGTTTTATCAATATCATTCTTGAATTCTTGTTTTAACTGTTGCTTGCCCGACTGGGTTTTATACGTTGAGAGTGGCACTCGAGTTTAGCGATGTAGCCAGGCTTACCCATGCCTTCTACTGTCGTTCCCTCAGCAACCTTTCTACAAGCATAAACAATACCCCACGCACCGCGTGCTATGCGATCTTTTTTGAAATTAGCGAGAAAATACGCCGTATCTGTGCTATTGGCTTTTTTAGATTGAAAGAGGAAAAATTCATCATCCCCCACCTTAACCTTCACTGACTGCGCCGCAGATGCTTTTAGTTCTTTTATTGCTAATGTAAACATGCTGCTCCCCAGTTAAATTATGACCACATTGTATATATATATGAAAAGTAAAGATCAACGAGCGAGCACAATATCGACTAGATTCATTGAACCGGTAAACTATAAAAACACAACTATTAAACAACAATACGGAGCAACAAATGATCGATTCAAAAGGCTTTGCCGCAGAAGATAAAAATAGCCCACTTTCTCCATTAGCTTTCCAACGTCGCGAACTCAGCGCAGATGATATATTGATAGAAATCGATTACTGCGGCGTTTGCCATTCTGACATCCACCTCACACGCGACGAATGGGGCGGATCACGTTACCCAATGGTGCCAGGGCACGAGATCGTGGGCAAAGTAACTAAGGCAGGGAGTAAAGTCACAAAGTTTAAAGTCGGCGATATTGCTGGCGTGGGCTGCATGGTGCACTCCTGCCAAGCGTGTAATAGCTGCGAAGAAGACCTTGAACAATTCTGTGAAAAAGGCGCCGTCTACACCTACGGAAATTTCGAATAGGACACAAAAGAACTGACCTACGGCGGCTATTCAAACAATATTGTCGTCCGTGAATCTTTTTCATTATCAGTCTCCCCCAAACTCGACTTAGTACGCGTCGCGCCTTTGCTTTTTGCGGGAATCACAACCTATTCCCCAATGCGTTATTGGAATGTGAGAAAAGGTGAACCATTGGCGTTGTGGGTCTCGGCGGACTGGGACATATGGCAATTAAATTCGGAAAGGCATTTGGCGCTCGCGTGGCCTTATTCACACACAGCAAACACAAAGTTGATGATGCAGTGGCCTTAGGGGCTGATGAAGTTGTCCTCTCATCAAATGAAAGCGCTATGAAAGAAAAGCACGGGACACTTGATTTCATTCTCGATACCATCTCAGCAAATCACGATCTAACAACTTACGTAAACCCACTAAAACGTGACGGTGTGATGACCGTGGTCGGCATACCCGAAAACCCACAAGCATTAGCGCTAGGCAGCCTCATATCACCCAGAAAAATCCTGGCAGGCTCACTCATCGGCGGCATTAAAGAAACACAAGAAATGCTAGACTTCTGCGCTGAAAACAACGTGTTGTGCGATATTGAAACCATCAAACTTGAAGGGATTAACGAAGCTTACGATCGGATGCTTAAAAGTGATGTGAAGTATCGATTTTTTATAGACATGAAGAAGTCATTTTAATCAATTAACTTTCTTCCGTATCAATGTAAACATGAAAGCGGCCTTGGTAATCTTTAACGCTATACTGACAGTCGCTTTCATCTACCTCGCTCGCTGGCGAGTTCAAAAGCGGTACTTTCCCGTGACCTCCTGGGATATCCAGCACGTAAGTCGGTTGGCAAATGCCAGAGAGACGACCCTGCATTGTAGACACTATTTCACGCCCTTCGTTAATCGAAGTTCGAAAGTGCGATGTTCCTTTAGCCTTATCGGCATGATGCAAATAATAAGGCTTGATTCGATTTTCAACGAGCAACCTCATTAGTGACGACAACGTTTCTGCATTATCGTTAATTGACTTTAAGAGGACCGTTTGGGAAAGCAATGGGAAACCATTATCAACTAAACTGGCGCACGCTTTTTTTGAGGCCGTTGAAAATTCATTTGCATGGTTAACATGCAGCACAATGTAAGTAGGTTTATTCTTTAAGGTTAATGCTGAAAGCATTGCATCGTTAATCCGTTTAGAATCCACAACAGGAATGCGGGTATGAATTCTCACAACCTTCACATGTTCAATAGCATCTAACTGCTTCATAATTGAATCCAATTTTTTAGGCTTTAAAATGAGAGGATCGCCACCTGTCAATATAACTTCCCAGATGTTTTTATTACCTCGAATATAATCATAGGCCGTCTCTAACTCTTCTAACGTTAATGCCTCATTGCCAGGGCCGACTTTTTCGCGTCGAAAACAGAATCGACAATACACAGCACAAAGATTAACGGGCTTAAAAAGACAGCGATCAGGATATCTGTGGACTATACCTTTAACAGCCGTAAAGGCGGCATCACCAATAGGATCTAGGAGCTCATCTTTTGTAGTATTAAGCTCCTCGACGGTAGGCACAAACTGCTTGGCGACAGGATCATCTTCACCGCACGCTATTTGATCTTGCATTTCAGGCGTGATTGAGAGTGAAAATTGTTCAGCTACTTTCTCAATCTCAGCCGTAGACTGCTTCGATAATAGGCCTGCTTTCACGAATTCAACAGCTTGCCGCAATGTTTTAGGTGCATCTGAATTATCGACCATTTTTTTCTTGACCCTACGCGCTGTTTTGAAGCTGAACACACTAACAAAGCAGCCTTAGAAGTGTCAAGAAGCGGCAATTATTCGTTCATTGTAAAATGTGGATTCCACGCAACCTCCCAAAGGTAACCATCCACGTCAGAGAAGTAGCCTGAATACCCACCCCAGAAGGTATCTTTAGCAGGCTTTGTTATCTCAGCGCCCGCACTCTCTGCAAGCTTTAAGATACGATCAACCCCCTCTTTGCTTGGCACGTTGTGCGCCAATGTGACGCCCGAAAAGCCTGCGCCATCATTTTTCACATTCGCACCTTCGGCCAAAGCTTCTTTTTGAAACAAACCCAGCCACGCTCCATTTAAATCGAAAAACGAAACATTATCATTTGAATGCGAAGAATAAGGCAGCCCCAAACCCTTCTTATAGAAAGTTGTTGCAGATGATAAGTCATCAACGCCTAACGTGATTATGCTGATGCTAGGCGACATTTTCTCATTTGAATTCTTCATCATCTTCCCTGTTGTTGGTGTTCCTATGAATGAGCCTTTGCAACTCGCCGTGCTCCATACGGCCCAGGTTACGCCCTCATCTTCCTCACTTAAGCTTTGCTCAAAGAGTTTCATTTTTTGGGACCAGGGACCTTGCTCATCCACCCCGCTCACATTTGCGTTAACCGTGATAAACAGTAAACCATCTTTAATATCACTGCTGTAATTGTGGTATTTAACGGTTAATCCATTGAGTGTTTTTACGCCACTTTGTGAAGTGATTTGATCGATGGTGGTTACCATGACGGTGGGCGTGTGAGATATACAATATTGTTGCGTGACATCGGAATCGCGCGGTTGAATATTATCGAAGACGGCTGTCCAAGTAACACTTGCATCACTCGCATAAAGATTAAAAGAAGAAATCAAGCATCCAAGCGCAAAAAAAAGACGCACCATCATAATGACCCTCGTTTATAAAATTAAGACTTATAGTTTTTTTTAGTACGCAATATCAGAAATTATAATGTACTCAATTTTGGAAAATATTTCAAGACGCCTTTTAGGTTTGATGATAGAATGAATACATTGAAAACACAGAGCTTAAAGATAGGACAACATGGAAGACAAACTTAATATTGCGTTAATTGGCTGCGGCAACTGGGGAAAATATATTTTACGTGACCTCATCCAATTAGGGTGCAATGTGCACGTTGTCTGTCGCTCCGAAGAAAGCATTGCGCGTGCGCAAGCAGGTGGAGCATGCTCAATTGTAAACAATATTAAAGAGCTGCCTAATGTGGATGGTGTTGTGATTGCGACGACTACAATTACGCATTTAGACATCATCGAAGAAGTAGAACATTTAAACGCTCCTATCTACATCGAAAAACCGCTTGGGGTTGATGTTGATCACGCAACGCAAATCGTTAACAGAATTGGTGAACGTTTATTCGTCATGGATAAGTGGCGCTATCATGAAGGAATCTTAGAACTCGCTAAAATTGCGCGCAACAAAGAACTCGGAGAAGTGAAGGGATTAAGTCTTGTACGCACTGGCTGGCAATGCCCCCATCAAGATGTGGATTGTGTCTGGATACTGGCGCCGCACGACCTTAGCATTGCGCTGGAAATTCTTGGCGAAATCCCAAAGCCCATACATGCAAATGCAACTCGCTGGAATGACGAAATTGTTACACTGAATGCAAGCCTGGGCACATCCCCCTGGGTCAACTTAACCGTTTCTAAACTTTACCCGAAATACCGCCGCGAAGTCAGGCTCGAATGCGAAAACGGTTTCGCCCTACTCTCTGACGCTTACGTTGACAGTATCGAAATATACCCCAAGGAAAATATTGGTATCAGCAACCCTGAAGAAGCGGTCATACACCGAAATTTCAAAAACGAATTTCCACTCCTTCGTGAATTAGACGCATTCACTCACTTTATCAAAGGCGGAAGCAAACCTAAAAGTAACGCTTATGAAGCTCTGGAAATTGTTAAAACGATCGCCCACCTCAGAGAGGTTAGCGCCAATAACCCATCGAGGGTTACAGCTTCATAGCACTTATCTTTCTGACAACGCTTAGCTTCCTTAAAATTTTGAGGAACTTTTTTGTGTATAGATAAAAAGGAGACACCTTCTTTCTTAACTCCCAGGAAACAACTTCCCCCACTAAAAAACACACAACCTCATCTAACAAATCTTGATATGCATGCGGCTGCTGCAAAAGTACAGACCAATCCTGTAACTCCTGTAGTCGCACTTCCTCACTCACGTCCTTACGCAATGGAGAATTAAAATGTATCGCTGTAACCTTCCTACCGCTTTTCAGGCGGCATCCAGGCTGCTTCAAACACTGCTGATACATATACAAATCAGTTGGTAAAGCAGCAGGCGTGGTGCGCCAACCATAAGGCAAACACTTATAAAATGATAGTGTATGCCCAAAATGTAATAATGGGATTCTGTTCTCACAAGTCAGCAACAGTGCTTGGTATTGACTGCATTCTATATTGATAGGCAGCACATTGATTGAATTTACCGCTTCAGAAACAAGCGGCAAGCTATGGGCGAAATCTTTTTCGTTTAACAGTTCAAGCATGGTCTCAACATGATTCGGCAACCACAAATCATCATCACACAGATAACACACAATTTCGCCAGTTGCGGACTCAGTTAATACCTTATGTCGATATTCCTCCCCATGCCTTGGGCCTTTGGGAAAATCAAAAAAGCGGACTCTATTATCTTGACTGGTAAAATTACGCATTATCTCACGCGCTCTCTCTGGAACGCCATCCCCAATCACAAACACTTCAATCTCTTCTACCGTTTGACTTAATGCAGACGGGATTGAATATAGCAATGTGTCTGCATGATTATGGGTTGGGATAATGACTGTTGCTTTCACTTCGATAAGAACCTCTTAAAACGTTTAACAAATAATATCGCTTTCAATATGCCAAATACAAGATTCTTAACAAAACTTTTGATACAATACCGTTTTATTAATTCGATTCATAAATGGATGTTATGTTAGAAATTGAGCAAGAGCTCCCACTCGGCGTTGAGCTGCATCACATGAAAACACACGCAGACGACAGAGGCACATTCACCGAAATATTTCGTGATGAGTGGAATGTAGGCACAACGCCTGTTCAATGGAATGTTGTTCATTCAAACCCGAATGTGTTTCGTGGCGTTCATGTTCATAAGAAACACTGGGACTACTTAACCATTATCAACGGCAAAGCGAGCATCGCCTTAAAAGACCTGCGCAAGAACTCTCCCACAGTCAATCTAACACGCATTATTAACGTATCAGGCGTTAAGTACACAGCCATTGTTATACAACCCGGTGTAGCCCATGCATTTTACTTCCACACACACTCAACACATGTTTACGCCGTGAGTGAATATTGGAACACTGACGACGAACTGGCCTGTCACTGGAATGACCCTGAACTAGACGTTACCTGGCCCTTTGAAGGCAAACCCCACTTAAGCGAGCGAGACGATAAAGCCGGCTCGCTTAAAGACATGATTGCACAGTTCGAGCTTTAGCGATAACCCTAGGAAGGAGACCTACCCGGAATTAACCCGGACATTTTCTCAGCCTCCTCTGGGTTAAGCAATTTAGATATTGCTTCTAATTTTTTTTTTATTTTAGCTAAAGATTCGAGATGTGCTGAAATGCCAGCAACCGCGCCCTCACTCATGGCATAGTCTTCGAAATCAAATTCAAAATCGTATTCACCGTCATTATCATAACGATTACCTTTAGCACCGACCCAAACCTCAGCCTGGTATTCACAGAGCTCTTGCTCACGCATCTCAATACAACTACTTATTTCTTTTTGCAGAACATTCAGAATAAAACCTGGCTGACTGCTTAATGAATGTTTTTTTATCCATAAATCAATTGATTCAATCGCCTGGTCCGGCTTCATTTCTGATATCTTTTTAGCTAACTTTATATATTCTTCAGTTTTGATCAGCGCTGGCACTTCGCTATTATTTTTATCGCCTTTCTTAGCTTCAAACATGCATACCCCCGTATATCTTCTTGAAATAACAGTATTATTATAATATTTTTCACGGTAAAAAACAAACGCATTTTATCAGTGTAGAACTGGCTTATACCTGCGATAGGCCCAAACTATGACCCTTATCAATACAATCTATTTCAACTATTACCGCCCTTTTGGCATAATACTAACAAGCACTAAAAAGAGGAGAAACAACATGAAACTATATGCATACAAATTTGATGGCAAACTGCATTTATCCACAGTTCAATACGACATGAAAGCCAGCAAGAAAACCAAAACAGAGAGTATTCAAGTCGAAAGAATAAAAGAGTACGAAGAAGCTAACGGTTGGAGCGGCGGTACACACATAGAAAGAGAAACGTACATGGACGATGTAGAACAAACAACGACTTGGTACCTACCGCCCAAACCAACAGGGAGTCATTTTGATATTGAAGGTAACTCCAGTCAGGTTGGCGAAATAGGATCCTTTAACGTAAGCGAGGCCGCAGAACCTTTGGTCGAGCTAATTCTCGGCTCAAAGCAAACACCAAAGGCGAGCTATAACTTTATCCTGGAAAGTCATAAAGAAACACGCTCCGTTATTGATTTGCTTTTCAAAATAGGGCTAGAGCAAAATACTATTGAAAACCGACTTACTCCACTACTTAAAAGTCATCACTTAAATGCAAATGAGTATGTCGCACTAACGAGACTGGAGGTTAACAACCAATTTGAGAAAAATGCGTTAGCCATGTTAATTGACGGTACAAAATCACAACGACGTGAATATGCTGCGCGGCCAGAAAATCAGCGCACCTTAAAAGCGCTTATTGAAAAAGTGAAAAAGGAATTTTCTCCCGCATTTGCTGAATCCTTTTTATCAGATATTTTAGTCACGCAAAATATTAGCTGGGTAACGCTTAGCAAAACAGGCAAGGAAACAATTTTCAAAAAAGATACGCCGACGAGAAAAGCCGGATGCCTGATACGCTCAGCGAACTCGCCAAGTGGTATGATGCAGAACTCAAACGTGACGTCATCACAAAACATCGCAATCCTGTTTCGGACTTCTTCATGAGGGTAAAGTTCACAACACACCACAAAAGCTTGCTCGACCTTACAATGAAGCAACTCCAAAAATTGGTCCTAAAAAGCGAAGGCGGGCAAAAGATCATTATGAGCAATCCAGCGGAATATGAAGCCGTGATCACATCTAAGCTGTTCCAAGACTTGCACTCAAAGCAGTCTGGACAACAAGGTATCATGCTCCAATTTATGGACCGACTTGAGCTTAACGTGCCCGCAAGCGCACCAACGGCTGAGGAAAACACAGGAAAAACCGCCACCTGCGGATAGGAAGAAAAAGTCTGGAGGCACTGCGAACCTCCAGACTTTACTTTTCGAGAGAACCAGAAAAGGACACCCCTTAATATTTCCTTAAGGTGCAGGGCTTATACTTTATTTCAGCAGAGAAAGCCTCCATCAACAAACTGGGAAATACACTATGAAGAAACATGCATTAATCGCATTATGTGCGACACTGGGATTAGCGAGCACAGCGTCAGCTTATAACGTCAGTGTGACTAACGAAACAAATTGCACCTGTGAGCAGCCTGATTTTGACCTAGTTCACTGCAAAATTAAAAATGAAAACGCCAGCACCGTTCAACCCCTAGATAAAGATTTTTAATAACGTACTCACGCCTATCACTCCTGGGAAAATAGGCCAAGCACCTGCGTTCGAATCTGGAGGAGGTTATGATATGATAAGCTTTAATGTCACCACTTCAGCTGGTTTTCCATCCACCTCTTTATACGGTATCGTTCATAAAATAAACACTATTAAATCGTTTCTGTTGATTCTTCATTTGGGTTTATATTTCCATCCGTCACCGATAGGCGGTATTGCTAACTCAAGAATATCTCCCCGGCCTGCGAGCCGGGGCCCATTACAATCAAGAATGGATACCGGATCAAGTCCGGTATGACGAGAAAGTCATGACAAAGCCATGCCAGGCGCCGCCTCAGCAGCCTCCGAACTGTCAAAGATCGTAACAGCTGAATTAGAACCTCTAAGTGTCACCAAGACCCAATCTGAACTCTATACAAATCGCAGAGACTGCTTTTCTTCTTCGCGACTTGATTGCAAGGCATCAACATCCTCCGACTGGCGATCAAATAACGAAAGCTTAATATAGTTAGAGCGCGCCATGAGTAATTCACGAGATGCTACGATAACTGCAACTAGCAGAAACGCACTTAATATTCCCAAACCTGTACCTGAAACACAATAGTTACCTGTTACATATTCACAGCCTGATGACACATTCACTTTCGAAGCAAAAAAAACACATAAGTTAAAAAAATTATAATTACAAGTTACAAAAGGATTATCCTCACTACAGCTCCCAACTTTCGAAAAAGCAAATACATCATTATCAGACATTCGAGCATTGACAAAAATAACTGCAAAAACATTTAGACCAGCGGCAGCCCCATATAGCGCCGCGATAAACGCTGAGCTGCGCCACTGAGCTCTTAATACGTCTTGCCCACCTTGGCTTTTCACTTCAGGAATTAAATTCTCACTATTGATCAACGTTGCTAAATAGTTTCTCATAAAATTTTTCCTTAAATTTATTTTAATACGATGTTCTGACGATCGAAGTCTAAGATCAACCGAAGCGACCCTTAGTTTCCGTCAAATATTTATTATTTTAATCGATACAATTTATCGGCAGCATTCTTATGCACCAAAAATGAGGAATACAATATGAAAACATTATTCAAAACACTTTCAGCACTCTTGCTGATCACACAGGCAGTGCTAACCTATAGCGCTCCGCTTACAAACCCAACAAGCTCACTGTTTGATTACTTTATGCAAACCAATCAACAGGTTTCCAGAAAATGGAGCTCAGACTTAACCCAGCACCCAATCATCACTCAAGACTTCACAGGAATGACGCTCTTCAAAAGCACAGGAAGTCGCGAACGCTTTGAAATGGACACAACCGTTAATCAAGCTCTAGCGGTAGTGTCTCACCCGCCTGTTGTCCTGCATAACACTCTATCGGCAAGCGACTGGGAAGTGACCGATAGTGACGAAACTCAACTGAATGAATACAAGGCGTTATTACTTGCAGCTGCAGAAGCTTTTGACTCAATCAAATCACTCTCATCAACCCAAAAGACCTACCTAAGGGTGATATTCTCAACGACAAATCGCTTCATTGATCAAACGACCGCGCAAAGCAGTACGACAATAGAAAAATATCAAACCTACGTTGCACAGATCCAACCCGCACTTGATAGCAATATCTATGATTCTACACTCGAATTATTTAACCAATTCAATCAAACCCTGTTAAAATGGAGAGAAGAAAACCCTGAAGAAAAATGGAATGAATTACGCGTTGCCATCATGAGCCTACACGGTCCCTTAAACCTTAACGCCTTCCCGCACCCGGCGCGCTAAAACCTGGGTGCGGACGCGGTAAGACAGTTAATCTCTTTTCAATTTCTTCAAGAGCGAGCAGAATTTCCTTCTGCTTATCTATCGACTTTACGATTGACGAAATAGGCAACCGGCTCAGCGGGTCAATATGCCGTCCTTTTGAAAACCACGCCTCAATATCCTTCTGATCAAACCAACGCCCTGTTGAGGTTAACACTGGCCTGGCAATGATGCTGCGAGAAATAGGACAGAGCAAATCTTTTTCTGAGAGAAAACGATCAACCTTCATCTCCTCATAATTACTACAAAGCAATTGATAACTGCTTTCAATACGATCACCCAAAAGTGCAAACGCTCTATTATCTGATTTTTCATCTGACGTAAACAAAGTGGCCTTAAGCGCAGGCCTTAAAGGCTGATCAAATAAATTTTCCAGGCGCTGCGCGCTCGCAACAAGCGTCATACCGAGACCCAGAATTGCCATACCGGTGCCAAGCTCACGAAAACTCATCGATCTTTGCGAACTAAAACTAACACGAATTACGCCCATCATTAAAAAAAATAATGGCGAAGGCGGCGCCTCATCAGCAGAATCATCATACCAACCACTAGGCTCTTGTAAAAACGTATCTCGATAACGCAAATGATCATAACTTGATACAGAAAAACCATCTTGATCCATCTCCGGCGCTAACGGTTCCTCTATTCGCTCAGGTACGTCAGAATGAAACAATGCTTCAGTGAACATATAACAACTTACCTTCAACTTATCGTGGGTACAAAAATCATCATAAACATCGACTTTAAAAGTGATGATATAATTTTTCCTTTAGAATGAGAGAGTAACAAAAAATACTTAAGTAAACATTAAGCCGCGCCAGTTTAACCGAAAAATAGTTTAACTGTTCAAATAGAAAACTTACACCATTTCTGTTAAGATCGTCGACCATTTTGATAACTATAAAGAGGACAACT
>Ga0209425_10001518_pt1 | contig 27113 bp, 27 predicted proteins | sample COG_05_FD_184749 | JGI IMG/M metagenome (GOLD analysis project Ga0209425, IMG submission 184749) | Pelagic Microbial community sample from North Sea - COGITO 998_met_05 (SPAdes) (version 2) | ecosystem: Environmental > Aquatic > Marine > Neritic zone/Coastal water | place: Helgoland, sampling...
TCCGCTCTAACTTTCTCAACAGCTCTGAAAGCTTTGCTATCTGGGTCAGCCAAAATCTGAGTAAAACCGTAGTGATCTCTCAAGTCGATAAACAAGATTCCACCGTGGTCTCGAACACGATGGACCCAACCACATAATTTTACATTATCACCATCATTTCTAGCGGTAAGCTCGTCACACCTATGAGACCTAAATGCATTCATTTTGAACCCTTTTTTTATTAAAATGTAGCCTAAGCGACAATTCAATCGAAAGTACTATCGCGGTCTTTTCTGGCACCTAGAATTTTGTTGGGGTTAACACAAACAAAACAAAATAGAAAGTGAGGATTTTGTTTGATATATAAAGTGTTTAAACTTGCACGAATTATAAAGAAGACTATAAACAAGGTTAAAGCCTTTAGCCTTTCTTCTCAATCAAAAATTATAATGAATCTAAGTTAATGCCAAAGCGAACTGATATCTCATCAATACTAATCATAGGTGCTGGGCCAATCGTAATAGGCCAAGCTTGTGAATTTGACTACAGTGGCACTCAAGCGTGTAAAGCTCTCAAAGAAGAAGGCTACAGAGTGATTTTAGTTAACTCAAATCCTGCAACAATAATGACAGATCCAAATTTAGCTGATGCTACTTATATCGAGCCTATAAACACAGAAATGCTTGAAAAAATAATTATTATTGAGCGACCTGACGCCATATTACCCACTATGGGTGGGCAAACTGGCTTGAATGCTGCCTTAAACCTAGAGGCCACTGGAATTTTAAAAAAATACAATATTGAATTAATTGGAGCAAAAAAAGATGCCATAGAAATGGCTGAGGATCGAAAGAAATTTCGTAATGCTATGTTAGATATTGGTATAGAAAATCCCAGAGCAATAATTGCTGAAAGTATGGACGAAGCAATAAAAGGATTAGAGGAGATCGGGCTCCCAGCAATAATTAGACCAGCTTTTACAATGGGTGGTACGGGCGGAGGGGTAGCCTATAATAAAGAAGATTTTATTTCTATCTGCAAAAATGGGTTAGACGCTTCGCCATCAAATCAAATATTAATTGATGAAAGTTTAATCGGCTGGAAAGAATATGAAATGGAAGTCGTCAGAGATCGAATGGACAATGCGATAATTGTTTGTTCGATAGAAAATATTGATCCGATGGGTGTTCATACTGGCGATAGTATTACTATAGCTCCAGCACTCACCCTTACAGATAAAGAATATCAAATTATGCGAAGCCAATCGATTAATGTTTTGCGTAAAATTGGCGTTGAGACTGGTGGCTCAAATGTACAATGGGCAATAAATCCAAAAGATGGTCGAATGGTGATTATAGAAATGAATCCTCGGGTATCAAGGTCCTCAGCACTGGCATCGAAAGCTACTGGCTTTCCAATAGCAAAGATTGCTGCCAAGCTCGCAATCGGTTACACTTTGGACGAGTTAGATAATGATATTACAAAAGTTACGCCAGCAAGCTTTGAACCAAGTATCGATTATATAGTCACCAAAATACCTCGCTTTGCCTTTGAAAAGTTTCCTGGTGCAGATGTATCCTTGACCACATCTATGAAATCCGTTGGGGAAGTAATGTCAATTGGACGATCAATACACGAAAGCCTCCAGAAAGCTTTATCCAGCTTAGAAACTGGTTTTTGTGGGTTTGACGAACTAATGCCAATACCAGTAAATAAAGATGTAATCAGAGCCGAGTTATATAAAAAAACGCCTGAAAGAATACTTTTCATAGCCCAAGCAATCCGTATGGATATAACAAAAAGCGAAATAAACCAAATTACTCATTATGATCCATGGTTTCTTGACCGTATCGAGGAGATCGTGGATCAAGAACGTACACTCGTTCTTCGCGGTCTTCCTAAACAACCAGACGTGCTACAAGAAATTAAGTCCATGGGGTTTACTGACAAAAAGATATCTCAACTGACCAAATGTTCAGAAACGAGTGTTCGAACGTTGAGAGAGAAGATGAAAGTATTTCCGGTCTTTAAAAGGATTGATACATGTGCTGGTGAATTTGAGGCCCAAACACCGTATATGTATTCAACCTACGAAGTTGGACCGTTCATGGATCAGGAGTGTGAAGCTAGGCCTACCGATAATAAAAAAATTATTATACTTGGTGGGGGACCAAACAGAATTGGTCAAGGAATTGAGTTTGATTACTGCTGCTGCCACGCATGTTTCGCATTAAGTCGAGCAGGTTATGAGACGATTATGGTCAATTGTAATCCTGAAACAGTATCAACAGATTATGATACCTCTGACCGACTATATTTTGAACCCTTAACTCTTGAGTCTGTTCTGGAAATAATTCGAGTCGAAAAACGTACTGGGATATTGCTTGGGGTTATAGTGCAGCTCGGAGGTCAAACTCCTCTCAATTTAGCTAGAGACCTCGAGGCTTCTGGGGTTACAATACTGGGGACCTCCACTAACTCAATTGATATGGCTGAAGACCGAGAACAGTTCCAAAAATTAGTCGAAAAGCTGGGGATGAAACAGCCCTTGAACGGCACTGCCGTATCCGGATCACAGGCGGCGTCAGTTGCAAAGAAAATTGGTTTTCCAATCGTCATTAGGCCGTCATATGTTCTTGGTGGTAGAGCTATGGAAATAGTTACGGACGCAGAACAACTTACAAAATATATGAAAGAGGCTACTGGTGTGTCAAAAACTAGCCCTCTCTTACTAGACAGCTACTTATCCAATGCAATTGAAGTTGACGTTGACGCTATTTCTGATGGTTTTGATGTCTACGTAGCAGGAGTAATGGAACACATAGAAGAAGCTGGTGTTCATTCTGGAGATAGTGCGTGCTCTTTGCCACCACATTCATTGTCAGAGTCTATAATTACTCAAATTGAAAAACAAACACGAATGCTAGCCTTGGAGCTTAACGTTATCGGCTTAATAAATATCCAATTCGCCGTAAAGGACAGTTTAATTTACATTATTGAGGTTAACCCTCGCGCGAGTAGAACTGTGCCGTTCGTAGCAAAAGCTACGGGTCTACCTTTAGCTGCTATAGCGGCCAGGGTGATGGCGGGAGAACATTTGAATGTATTTGGCTTAGTCAAACCCAAACTAAAACATATTGCCGTTAAGGAGGCAGTTCTTCCTTTTGACCGATTCCCAGGTGTTGATACAATATTAAGTCCAGAAATGCGTTCAACTGGTGAGGTGATGGGACTTGATACAACCTTTGAAAAAGCATTTCTTAAATCTCAATTAGCAGCGGGAATTCAGCTCCCACAAAATGGTAAAGTTTTTATTTCAATAAAAGATAATGATAAGAAAAAGCCAATTATAAAGGCTAGTCAGATTTTAAGTGATTTAGGTTTCCAAATTCTAGCAACTAAGGGAACATCAAAATTTCTAAATAAGAATGGGATAAAAGCTGAAACTATCAATAAAGTCTCTGAAGGCCGGCCCAATATAGTCGACTTATTGAAAGATAAGGCAGTTGGTCTTGTTTTCAATACAACGGAAGGGCACCAATCACTCGAAGACAGTAAAGAAATTCGATCTATTTCTCTCAGAAAAAAAATTCCCTACTACACTACTACAGCAGGATGCAACGCTGCAGCCAGAGCAATCCAAGCCAATCGGGATGGCAATATTTCAGTTTATAAGCTTCAGGACCTCATTCAAAATAATAACACAATTGATGTATAATTGGAAAATTATTCATTTCCAAACCAAATACGTAATAAGAGAAGAAAAGATGCGATTTAATGGCTAAACTTTACTTTCACTACTCAACAATGAATGCAGGAAAATCGACCGTTCTTCTTCAAGCCGCTCACAATTATTCAGAAAGAGGAATGATACCTTATCTGTTGACCGCAAAATTTGATGATCGTGCGGGAAAAGGACGCATAGAAAGTAGAATTGGAATAGGTCAAAAATCTGAAACTTTCTCCAAACAAGAAAACATTTTTAGCAAACTCAAAAATAGACTCATTACTGGGAAAGTTGACTGTATTTTTGTCGATGAAGCCCAATTTTTGACAAAAGAGCAAGTATGGCAGCTAGCTCGAGTTGTAGATGACTTAAACCTACCAGTTATGTGCTTTGGACTAAGAGTAGATTTTAGAGGTGAACTATTCCCAGGTTCAGCCACTCTTCTAGCATTATCAGATGAAATGAGGGAGGTACGTACAATTTGCCATTGTGGAAAAAAAGCAACTATGGTGGTAAGGAAAGGTGCATTAGGTCAGATAATTAAATCAGGCGATCAAATACAAATTGGTGGCAACGAAACATACCAGAGTTTATGCCGACGGCACTGGAGACAAGAAGTTGGCGATCACTGACAGAACTGAGGTGGCGTTAATGCACTCGCTCCCCGAGTTTGGCTTCTTTTTCTGAGTTTAATAATGTAATCCCTCCACTGGATGATAAAGCTCCTAGAACAAGTACTTCTGACATAAAAGATGCTATTTGCCTTGGTGGTAAATTAATTACTGCTACCACCCGCTTGCCTATTATGGTATCAACAGAATAATTATCAGTTATCTGAGCTGAAGATTTCTTCCAGCCAATTTTTGAACCAAAATCTATCCATAATTTGAGAGCTGGTTTTCTAGCTTGAGTGAATATCTCTGCACGAACTACTGCACCTATTCTCATGTCAACCTTCAAAAAGGTATTAAAATCTACTAGTTCCATTTTCAAATCCTGTTTGTAAACCTCACCAAAATAGTCACATTAATAAAGTGACCTCTTGACTAACTAAGATTTTTACTGCGGTTTGAAGCAGCAAATATAGCTTTTCGCATAATTTGAGACAACCCTTGATTAGGTTCCATCAAAACATTAAGTGCCGCTTCTGTAGTTCCATTAGGACTGGTAACATTCTCTCTAAGCACATTTACAGGAACTTTTGCAGTTTCCGCTAAACTTCCTGCTCCTGAGACAGTTAAGACGGCTAACCGATAGGCTAATTTAGGATCTAGCCCAAGGTTAATGCCGGCGTCTGCCATAGCTTCTATTAAGTAAAATACAAATGCAGGGCCAGACCCTGAAATTGCAGTGACTGCATCCATGTCGTTTTCATTATTTAACCAAATAGTTTTTCCTACAACTGAGAATAGCGTTTCAACTAATTTCATCTGTTCATCACTAGTATTATTATTTTGTATCAAACAAGACACGCCTTTTTTAATGGATACAGGCGTATTTGGCATCGCACGAATAATTGCAGATCTATTGCCCAAAAGATCATTAAGTTTTTTAATTTTAATGCCCGCAGCAATTGATACAAAAAGAGTATTCTGAGTTCTTGAAAAACTTAATTGAGACAATAATCTTTCTACCATCTGTGGTTTAACCGCAATCACACACACCTCAGGCTCAACAGTGATGTGCTCATTTAATTTTAAGCCTAAATCCTTTAGTGATATTAGCCACTTAGAAGGATTTGGTTCAACTACACTAATTTTTTCTAAATCCAAGCCCTCTGTGTGCCATCCAGTTAATAAAGCTCCACCCATTTTTCCTACACCACAAAGGAGTAGTCCCTTATTGGAGAATAATTTTTTCAAACTGTACTACCTTTTTTTATTTCTGATTATTGTTGTACAGCCACGCTTACTAATTAAGTTACCCTAGGCACGACCGTAACACTGATCAAAAGCTACAGACATTGACTCCTCTGGGGTCTCATCACTCCAACAAGTCAATTGAAATGCTGGATAGAACTGCTCACAAGCAACGATGGCATTTTCAACTAGAGAATCTATCTGAGTGGCTGAAGCTCGTGCTCCACCTGCTAAATTCATTCCATACCTAAAAATTATTAAATTTTGTTTTTCTACAAAAACAAACGAACCATTCCAAACTTTGTTATTTGCCAGATTAAGTGTCTCTAATAACTTAGTAATTTTTCCCTCCGGTGGACTCATTTCAAAACTACATATAATTCTTAAGCTTTCATCAAACGAGCACCATGATAAAGTAACTGCGTAAGTTCTCCATCTACCTTCAATAGCAACAGCAATTTGATCTTCGGTAATTCTATCAAAGTCCCAGTCGTAATGTTCAGCCAAAGTTTCCACTATATCTATTGGATCACCATCTTCATTATCAAAAAGACGCTCAACTATATCCATTTCGTAAAATCCTCATTCACCATAATCTTAATATTATACTAACTAAGCCAACTTAGGGTACTTATCTACAATTAGACACAACTTTATGACATACTACTACATATGGTAATAGTTATATTGGAGGCGTGTAAAGATTTTTTTAAAAGATTAATTTCTTAAAATAAAATAAATCAGATAACTTTTATACCAAAAAGCTTTTATCATTACTTCTAACTTATTGAAAAATCTATGCTTTTTTTACCTTTGATCTTTTTGTAACCTTTGGGTCAACCCGTGCTAATTTAGTTTCTAATTTCAAAAGCTTATCTTCCAACTCCTCGTTCCGCTCGGCAGCCTTTAGTGCCATGAGGCGAACAGCATCAAATTCTTCACGGTTAACAAAATTACGTTCCGAAACCCAGCGTTCCAAAGTTGAACTAACTATAGTTTCCATCTCAGATTTTGCGTTTTGTGCGATTCCAAAAGCTCCGGTCAAAAGCTTTGAGAAATCATTAAGAAGCGGATTTTTACTTTGCACAACTTATCTCCGATTTAAACAAATTTTCTATTTATACATATGTACTTTTTCTGTAGGTTTGCCAAGAGTTTAGAAATTTAATTTTAGTTTTGTTTGAAGGAGTTAAATAATGCGATTTGACTATCCTGAAATTGATCCAATTATTTTCAGTTTTTCAGTTGGTAACTTAGAACTTGCTTTGAGATGGTACGCACTGTCCTACATCTTAGGAATCCTAGTGGCATGGAAACTTATGCAAAATTTATCTAAGTATTCATCACTTTGGCCCAACTCTCTTGCTCCAATTCAACCCTCTGCTGTCGAAGATTTAATGACATATATGATCCTTGGTATAATCTTGGGTGGCCGCATTGGGTACGTAGTTTTCTACCAACCCGGATACTACCTGTATAACCCAGAGGATATTCTTAAGGTATGGAATGGTGGGATGTCATTTCATGGCGGATTTTTAGGTGTAGTTTTTGGAGCATTACTATATGGTAAGAAAAAGAAAAGTAATCTGCTAAGCTTGGGAGATCTCATAGCCATCGCTTCCCCACCTGGATTATTCTTTGGACGGCTAGCAAATTTTATAAATGGAGAACTTTGGGGTAAGCCAACAACATCGTCTTGGGGGATTGTCTTCCCCGCAAGAGATGCAAAATTATGTCCAAGCCACTGGGTTGGTGAATGTACAAGACACCCTTCACAGCTTTATGAAGCATTTTCAGAGGGCCTTCTACTCTGGGTAGTGATGTTAATATGTGTTTTCTGGTTTAAGTCGTTTAAACGCCGGGGAGAAACGATGTTTATTTTTTTAACGGGTTACGGATTGTCACGAGCTATAATCGAAATTTTTAGAGAACCGGATGCACAATTCATTTCAACCGCGAATCCAAATGGTCATCTAATTTTTATCAGTGAAACTGTTGGTCTTTCAATGGGACAAATATTGTGTCTACCGATGATAATAATAGGGATCATGTCACTATTATTGACACGATTCTATAGAACTTAATAGGATTGGCTGATTAAATGTCATTAGAAAATCTAATCGTATCGGAAATACGCGACAATGGACCAATATCAATTTATAGATTCATGGAGGCGTGTCTTTATAACGATCAATTTGGTTACTATACTTCAAAAAAAAATATGATTGGTGCCACGGGAGACTTCATTACCTCTCCTGAAATTTCTCAGGTTTTTGGGGAATTAATTGGAGCTTGGTTGGCACAAACTTGGATTGATCGCGGGAAACCAAAACCATTTAACTTAGTTGAGTTAGGACCTGGGACTGGTACATTGATGAAAGATATTTTAAGAATACTAGTTACTATCCCAAAGCTTCTAAATTCGGTATCGATATTTCTAGTAGAAACCTCTCCAGAGTTACAATTCCGACAAGCCACCCGCTTAAAAAATTATTCAATCCAATGGATTAAAAGTGTCGTTGAGATACCAGAAAGCCCAACGTTTGTGATAGCAAATGAGTTCTTAGACGCTCTACCAATCAGACAATTTAAAAAAATTGGCAACGTATGGAATGAACGAGCCGTTGATGCTTCTGAGAATGGAAAGTTAAATTTCACTTATCTTCCTTCTAGCTATAATAATGAGTTACAGTTATTTTATAGCGGAGTGCCCAATGACGTCGTGATAGAGTCCTCAGATGCTGCGAAAAATGTAATTTCAATCTTATCCGAAAAGATACTCCGTAATAACGGGGCCGCATTATTTATAGACTATGGGTATTTTGAGGGGTTTGGAGATACCCTACAGGCAGTTTGCAATCATAAGTACTCAAATCCTTTAACTAATTTGGGAGAAACTGACCTGACAACACAGGTAAATTTTAAAAGTGTCTACGACACGGCTATTAGAAAAGGGTTGCGTGCGTCTAGTTTAAATAGCCAAGGCGATTTCTTAAAAGGCTTAGGAATTCAGCTCCGCGCTGAATCTTTAGCTCAAAAAATGACTTTGGCCCAAAAACAATTGCACTTTAATGCGATAGATAGGCTAATAAAAGAGGACGAAATGGGTGGCTTGTTCAAAGTCATGGGAATCACTACACAAAACTCTGCCCCTTTGCCAATTCTGGAAAACCTATGATAAAAAATATAAAATCAGCGCATATTCCTGATTGCTCACATGGATTTTTTACAAACCAACACAGTAATACAAGTGAGTACCCTCTACCATTAGACTTTTCTTATTCCACACTTCAAAGTCCAAATACAACAAAAACAAATCGACGGCTCGCTATCAAGAGCCTTGAAGAAAAAAAATGTAAAGTTTTTTTTATCAATCAAGTACACTCCTCCAAGTCTCTGCATATAGATACGCAATCATTTCAAAACCCTCAAACCGGTGATGGAATCGTTACAAATAAAGTAGGAATAGGTTTAGCGATACTTACAGCTGATTGTGCACCCGTGCTATTCTTTGATCCTATTGCAAGAGTGATAGGTGCGGCTCACGCAGGTTGGCGAGGTGCCCTGAACGGTATTCTTGAAAATACAGTCGACGCCATGCTAGAAATTGGTGCAACAAAAGATAATATAATTGCATCGATTGGACCTTGCATCAGTCAAGTCAATTACGAAGTCGATATTCCTTTCAAAAAAAAAATAACAAAAGATCACTCTCTTGATGGAAAGTTTTTTTTCAAAAAACCAAATGATAAATATTTGTTTGATTTATCTGCATATATAGAAGCTCGGCTTCAAAACCATGGCGTCAAAAAAATTTCATCCATAGGTATATGTACCTATGAAAAACGAAATAACTTTCATTCTTTTCGTCGTGCACAGCATCTGGGAGAGGCAAGCCACCAGAGGAATATCTCCATAATAAAATTATAACACAAAAATTTCAAACAAGACTTGTATCATATTCATAGACTTATTAGATGTGTTTCATATAGAAAAATACTTAAAACCACTGTTCCAGAAAGTCTAAGTTATGCAAATAAAACATTCTCGTCTAATGATAATTGGTTCTGGCCCAGCTGGATATACTGCTGGAGTCTATGCAGCAAGAGCGATGCTGGAACCTATGCTCATTCAGGGTATTCAACCAGGAGGACAGCTCACAATCACTACTGAAGTTGAGAACTGGCCAGGGATGACTGAAGTCCAAGGCCCTGACTTAATGGTTCAAATGAGCGAGCATGCCGCTGCTGCAGGTACAGAGTTAATAGATGACCACATCACTCAATTAAATTTAAGTAAAAAACCATTTGAAGCTCTCGGAGATTCAGGAACACTATACACCAGCGATGCTGTTGTCCTGGCTACTGGAGCACAGGCAAAATGGTTAGGTTTAGAGTCTGAAAATAACTTCAAAGGATTTGGAGTCTCAGCATGTGCGACATGCGATGGTTTTTTCTACAGAGGTGCTGAGATTGTCGTAGTAGGAGGTGGGAACACTGCTGTGGAAGAAGCCCTATTTCTAACAAAATTTGCATCAAAAGTCACTTTAGTTCACCGCCGAAATTCTTTAAGGGCTGAAAAAATACTTCAAAACAGACTTCATAACAATGAAAAAATTGATGTTCTTTGGTATCACGAGATAGAAGAAGTTCTAGGCACCACCTCACCAAAAAGCGTAGAAGGTGTAAGAGTTAGAAATGTTCAAACTAACGAAGTAGGTGTTATAAGCTGCAAAGGTTTATTTGTTGCTATAGGGCACGCTCCGGCATCAGAACTTTTAATAAATCAGCTTGATGTTCATATGGGCGGATACGTAGTGACAAAGCCCGACTCAACGGAAACGTCTATTCCAGGAGTTTTTGCAGCTGGTGACCTAACAGATTACAAATACCGCCAAGCTGTAACATCTGCAGGAATGGGTTGCATGGCGGCTCTAGAAGCAGAAAAATATTTGTCTGATATGGAATAATTCACTTAAAAAATTTACTCATTATCATTGCCTAAATTTTCTGTGAAGAAATATCACAACATTTTAAATTAATATGTGGTACTGGTAGTGGTTTCATATAGGTAACTTCGAAAATAATTATTAAGGTGGAGCTTTAAATTAATGCCTGGAATGAATGGACCTTCAAAAGTTACCTCTATAAAAATAAAACTGCTCGAACTTGAGGAAGCACACAGAAAAATTGACAACATTTTATCAGATATGCAAGATCCTATCCTAGACCCACTTATTCTCCGCCGCCTCAAAAAAGAGAAGCTTAATTTGAAAGATAAGATTCGAAGAATAAATACGGAATTAACACCTAACATAATCGCATAATTTAAATAGTAGTAAAAACCATCCAAAGTGCTAAGAAATATGGAAAAAAATAAGATTAATACTCATGTTGCGGTAATAATGGGAAGTCAGTCTGATTGGCCTACAATGAAGGAGGCAACTGTTTTACTAACTGAGTTAAAAATTAATTTTGAAACTAAGATCATATCAGCACATAGAACACCAGATCGATTATTTAAATACGGTACTATGGCTTTCGAACACGGCCTAAAAGTAATTATAGCTGGGGCAGGAGGAGCCGCCCATTTACCCGGTATGGTAGCTTCTAAGACTATAATCCCTGTAATAGGTGTACCAGTTAAAACAAATGCTTTATCAGGCCTTGATAGCTTATACTCTATCGTGCAGATGCCTCGTGGATATCCCGTGGCCACTATGGCTATCGGCTCAGCCGGCGCAGCAAATGCAGCTCTAATGGCAGCTTCTATTTTGGCATTAGAAAACGAAACGCTCCGCAAAATTTTGATCGATTGGAAATTAACATTAACTCAGTCAGTCCCTGATGAGCCAGAAAGAAAATGACATGCTCCAGCCAGTAGTGACAATTGGAATCTTAGGTGGCGGTCAACTAGCTAGAATGCTTGCCCTCGCAGCATCGAGGTTGGGCTACAAAACACATATTTATGATCCAAAAAGTGGATCACCGGCTTTTAAAGTGGCGTGTCAGCAAACAGTTGGTTCTTTCGATAATTATGTACTCTTGCAAACCTTCGCAAATAGTATCGATGTGCTTACTTATGAAACTGAAAATATCCCAATCTCAACACTTGAAAGCCTTGAAGATATAGTAACAATTTTTCCTCGAAAGAACGCCCTCTCAATCAGCCAAGATAGACTCCAAGAGAAAAAATTTTTTCAGAGTTTAAATTTAAAGACTGCTAAATTCGCGTCAGTAAAATCTTTTGATCATTTTACAGAAGCGCTTAGCCAAATTGGTGTCCCATCCATCTTGAAGACTTGCCGTGAGGGTTACGACGGAAAAGGTCAATTAAAGATTGAAGATTCTACACCAGAAGATGCGATTAGACGGCATCTAACCGATAAAGAATGCATATTAGAGAGTTTAGTAAATCTAGATACAGAGTTATCAGTTATCGTCGCCCGTAATACGGCTGGTGAGGTCGTTAGTTTTGATCCTGGAGAAAATTTACATAAGGCTGGGATCTTAAAGTCGACAACGGTACCTAGTAAAGTCACAAAATCAGTGCAAATGGACTCAGTTATTATTGCAGGCCAGATAGTAAACGCACTTGACTATGTTGGTGTGATGGGTGTTGAATTTTTCGTTGCTTCTGGCGGTGGACTGCTTGTCAATGAAATAGCTCCACGAGTACACAATTCAGGTCACTGGACCCAGAATGGATGTTCTATAGATCAATTTGAACAGCATATCAGAGCAATCATCGGCTCTAAACTTGGTAATGGTGAGCGCCACTCAAATGTAAAAATGGTGAATATTCTTGGCGATGAAATAAATAACTGTCAAGATATCACTGACGCCGCAATTCACATCTATGGAAAAGACGAGGTATTACCTGGCCGTAAAATGGGTCACATAAATTATTCTTCCCAAAAGAAGAACACTCTTTAGAGAAGATGGTGGCTTAAGCGCCACCATCTATTTTTTTGAAGTATTTCGTAAACCGTAGTTTACATCATACCTCCCATACCGCCCATGCCGCCCATATCAGGCATTGCTGGCCCAGAAGCACCTTTTGGCTCAGGCTTATCAGCTATCATTGCTTCAGTAGTGATAAGCAACCCTGCAATGGATGCAGCATCTTCAAGCGCAGTTCGGGTAACTTTTGCTGGATCAATTACACCATATTTGAACATGTCACCATATTCTTCTGTTTGTGCATTAAATCCAAAAGACAGATCATCAGATTCTCTGATTTTCCCCGCAACAACAGCACCATCAACTCCAGCATTTTCAGCTATCTGACGAAGAGGTGCCTCTAATGCACGCCGAACTATACTTATTCCAGCCTCTTGATCAGCATTATCTCCTTTAATTTTAGTCAAAGTCTTTGCAGCCTGAACAAGAGCAACACCACCACCAACAATTATACCTTCTTGAACCGCAGCTCTAGTTGCATTGAGCGCATCATCAACACGGTCTTTTCGTTCTTTAACTTCAACTTCAGTATTCCCACCAACGCGGATTACGGCAACACCACCAGCAAGCTTAGCTAATCTTTCTTGAAGTTTTTCTTTATCGTAGTCTGATGTCGTTTCTTCAATTTGCGCTTTGATTTGTGAAACACGTGCTTCAATCTCAGCTTTTTCACCAGCTCCATCAATTACCGTGGTCTCGTCCTTGGTAATTGTTACTTTCTTGGCAGTACCTAACATATCCATGGTAACGTTTTCTAATTTCATGCCAAGGTCTTCAGAGATCAATTGGCCACCTGTTAACACGGCTATATCTTGAAGCATTGCCTTACGACGATCACCAAAACCTGGAGCCTTCACTGCCGCTATTTTTAGACCACCACGAAGTTTATTAACCACCAAGGTAGCTAAAGCCTCCCCTTCAACATCTTCGGCAATAATCAGTAATGGTTTACCTGATTGGATTACTGTTTCCAACAAGGGAACCATTGGTTGTAGTGACGATAATTTCTTCTCATGAAGAAGAATTAGACAGTCTTCAAGATCGGCAATCATTTTATCAGCATTTGTTATAAAGTAAGGAGACAAATAACCACGATCAAATTGCATTCCTTCCACAACCTCAGTCTCAGTCTCAAGGCCTTTGTTTTCTTCAACAGTAATTACACCCTCGTTTCCAACTTTTTGCATTGCATCTGCAATCTGAGTACCTATCGCTGACTCTCCGTTAGCTGAAATCGTACCGACCTGAGCAACTTCGTCTGAGTCTTTTACTGGTCGAGACATTTTTCCAATCTCTGAGACGATTTTTTCAACCGCTGTATCGATCCCACGCTTCAAATCCATTGGATTCATTCCAGCAGCTACTGATTTCAAACCCTCGTGAACGATGGATTGAGCCAGTATTGTAGCTGTTGTCGTACCATCACCAGCAGTATCATTAGTTCGCGAGGCTACTTCTTTAACCATTTGTGCGCCCATGTTTTCAAACTTATCTTCTAGTTCAATTTCTTTAGCTACTGTCACACCATCTTTAGTTATTCTCGGTGCACCAAACGATTTATCGAGGACTACATTTCTACCCTTTGGGCCAAGTGTTGTCTTAACTGCATCAGCTAGCACATCGATACCACGTAACATTCTGTTTCTAGCATCTGTACTAAATTTAACTTCTTTAGCTGCCATTTTTAAGGCTCCTATAAAATATTATTCTTTAAAATATATTCTGATTTTCTTAAGTCTTAAGAAAGAATTCCTAATATATCGCTCTCTTTCATAATTAACATGTCTTCATCGTTAATTTTAACTTCTGTTCCAGACCATTTTCCAAACAAAACTTTATCTCCAGCTTTGATGTCCATTGGTATCCGCTTTCCAGACTCGTCTCTGGCTCCAGCTCCAGCTGAAACAACTTCACCTTCAGCAGGTTTTTCTTTTGCGGAATCAGGAATTATTAATCCACCAGCAGTTTTTTCTTCGCTCTCTAAACGACGAACCACTACGCGATCGTGCAAGGGTGTAAATGACATAGAGGATGCTCCTTTGAGTTTCCCATAATTGAGGTGGCTTTTAAAAACACTAGCACTCGCCACCGTTGAGTGCCAGCCGAATAGATATAGGTGTCCTGAATGCAAGTGTCAACTCGAAGCATTAATAAAAAGCACGTTTTTATAAAAAAAATTTTTAAGGTTGAATCTTTATCATATTCACGAATATAAATCAGCTATGTTAAACATACTAAATGACTTCAAGCAAGTTTCTGACCAGTACAAATGTGTCTTTTGTGATCTCTGGGGTTGCTTGCACAATGGAAAAGAAAGTTTTCAAAAAAGTCTTGACGCCCTGCTAAATTTTAAAAAAAACGGTGGAATAGTCATTTTACTTACCAATTCTCCAAGACCGAGTGAAACCGTAAAAAAACAAATAGAGCATTTAGGTATCGCTAAGTTCTATTTTGATGAAATCGTAACTTCTGGGGATGCAGCACAACTGGCACTGTTTTCAGGGGAGTTTGGTAAAAACATTTTTCATATTGGAACTAAGCGTGATCTAAGCTTCTTTGAGATCCGTCCTAAACTACTTTCTACCCCAATCAACGTGAACCTTGTAGATATTTCAAAAGCCTCAAGTATAGTTTGTACTGGTTTATTTAACAACCTTGTTGAACAGCCTTCTGATTATGATGAAATTATTTTTGAAGGTATCTCAAGACAACTACCATTTTTATGCGCCAACCCAGACATTCAAGTAGATTTCGGGCATCAACGCCTCTGGTGTGCTGGTGCTATCGCTGAGAATTATGAAAAATCAGGTGGTACTTCTCTCTACTTTGGCAAACCACATAAACCTGTTTACGATTTAGCTCTAAAAAAACTGCATGAAATCAACCCAACCGTGAGTAAATCAGAAATTATTTGTATTGGCGACGGTATTTTAACAGATATTCTTGGTGGCATCTCCTATGGTTTGGATACGCTCTTTGTCACTGGAGGCCTATCCGACCAAGATACTGGAACCACAAATGGAGAACTCTCACCTAATGAAGAAAAACTGACTAGCTTCCTTCAAAAAGCGAATGTGATTCCAACCAATTCTATTGGATACTTGAGATAAAGAAAAAGTGTAGATCTTTAGGTTTTAAAATTCATTACCATATGTTAAATTTACTAGCAGTTAGGAAGATAAATAAAAATTGTTAATATAATTTCTATAATTAGGATTACCATTTAAAATTGGATTGATCTTGAAATGGGTTTCACTTAAACGAAGTTGTTAAGTAAGACACAAAGTTACTCAAGACTTTAAAGCTAATAATTTAATTAAGATTAAAAACCTACTAGGTTATATAATGAATATTTTCCAATATCGAAAAGCTGATAATTTTTTACTCAACGGAGTATCCGTGGCCATGGGAAACTTTGATGGATTACATCTTGGGCACAAGGCGGTGATTAATCTAGCAAAGCCTAAAGTTAAGTCAGGAAAGTTTGGGATCGTTACCTTTGAACCTCATCCAAGAGAGTTGTTTTTTCCCAAGGAAAAACCTTTTCGACTAATGACACAAGCTGCAAAAACAATTGGATTAAAACGCCTAGGACTAGATTTTTTAATAGAAATCCCATTTAACAAGGAAATTTCTACACTAACCCCAAAATTATTCGTAGAAAAAATTCTATTTGAATACTTCAATTTAAATCATATCGTGGTTGGTGCAGACTTCAAATTTGGGCGCAATCGAAAAGGAACAGCGCAAATGTTGAGAGAGCTTGGAAACTCTTTCGGTATTGATGTAACAATTGCGCCACTGGTGAAACATAAGGATCTTGAAATTTCATCTACAGCTATCCGTCAAACCTTAACAAACGGAGAACTTGAGAAAGCTGCTAAAATGCTAGGTGATTGGTATAGCATTGTAGGAATAGTATCAGAGGGTGACAAACGAGGTAGAACCCTGGGCTATCCCACAATAAATTTACATATGGAAAATCTGCACCTACCAAAATTTGGAGTTTACTCTTCTATTGTTGAAGTCCTAACCGGAACCCATAAAGGCTCATATGTATCAGTAGTATCAATTGGCGAGCGCCCGACTTATGGCAAAAACAAACCAAACCTAGAAGCTCATTTATTAGACTTTTCAGGGGATTTATACGGAGAAGATGTCTCAGTTTCTTTAACTGCCTTTCAAAGGCCTGAACTATTTTTCAGTACCTCTGAAGAATTAATTGCACAAATGAATATTGATTGCGAAATTACAAAAAAAAATATCCAAAGTATAAGTGCCCATGACAAAAAAAATGCGTAGTAAGTTTTGGGAGACCATACCGCTCGGTGAATTAAGCCCAATTGAATGGGAAGCTCTATGTGATGGTTGTGGGAAATGTTGTTTAATCAAATTGGAAGATGAGACAGAGTCTAAAGTAGTATACACAACTATTGCCTGTAGGTTATTTGACGATACTACTTGTAAGTGTGGAAATTATAATATCCGAAAAAAACTAGTCAGTGATTGTGTAATTATCACAAATGATAGTTTGAGACATTCTTCTAGCTGGATGCCAAGTACTTGTGCTTATAGACTAATACATGAAGGTAAAAAACTCAAGAAGTGGCATCATCTGATTTCAGGAAGTTACGAAACCGTTCACAACAGTGGAGTTTCTGTGAGAAACTCCACTATTTCTGAATTTGATATACCAGAAGAAAATTGGGAGGAGTATATTTCTGATGAGTGTTGAATTCTCAAAGTAAATATATGTTGGAAAGATAAGATCTAATAAAATAAAAAAGAGAAGTATAATTATTTAATGCTTTAATAATAGGTAATAACTTGTTAAAAATTTTTTAAATTTAATTACAATTATTTTAACATCAGTCCTAGATAACTAAGACTAAGTGACTAATTAAATGTAGTAGAGTTACTTAAACTCTGAAAGAAGAGAAAAAATATGGATGGAACTGAGCAACCCAAATTAATTGCTGGCAATTCAAATATGACCCTAGCAAAGGGTATTGTAAAACGAATGTCCATTCATAGAGGAACGAGAGTCAATCTTGTCAATGCAAGAGTCGAGCGTTTCAGTGACCAGGAAATATTTGTAGAGGTGTTTGAAAATGTTCGGGGTGAGGATATGTTCATAATACAGTCGACATCAAACCCTGCAAATGACAATCTTTTAGAACTTTTGATAATCACTGACGCTTTACGAAGATCAAGTGCAAGGAGAATAACCGCTGTAATCCCCTATTTTGGATATGCTCGTCAAGATCGAAGAACAAAAGCTCGCACACCGATAAGCGCAAAACTAATCGCAAACCTTTTAACTGAGGCCGGTATTGAAAGAATTTTGACACTAGATTTACATGCGGCTCAAATTCAAGGTTTCTTTGATATTCCAGTCGATAATTTGTATGCATCACCAATATTTGCATTGGACGCTCGGCACCATTTCAAAGATCTATCAAAGGTGATGGTAGTATCCCCAGACGTTGGAGGTGTAGCCCGAGCCAGGGAATTAGCAGAAAGAATTGATGCTGACCTAGCGATAGTCGATAAGCGCAGATCAGCCCCAGGAGAAGTATCACAAATGACTATAATAGGAGAGGTGAATAATCGTATCTGTTTAATAGTCGATGATATTTGTGACACTGCAGGAACCCTAGTAAAGGCTGCTGACCTTTTATTAAGCAAAGGGGCTCTCGAAGTCCATGCTTACATAACACATGGTGTTTTGTCAGGTGCGGCGGTCAAGAGAATTACATCCTCGAGCCTAAAGTCACTAGTAGTTACTGACTCCATAGAAGCCACAGAGGAGGTAAAAGCGAGCCCTAAGATACGTTCAGTAGCAACCGCACCAATGTTAGCACAAGCTATGCTGAATATCGCTCACGGCCGGTCTGTTTCTTCATTATTTGATGATGAAACCCTTGGACCAATTTACGAAGCTTTTTATCCAGAATGATTCCTGGTATTCTTAAACTTTCATTGCTCGTGAGAGTGGTAATATAGTTAATACTAACAAGAAACCAGCAAATATAAATGGAAACCCAGGGGCGTAAGGTATGCCGTTTCCTAAGGTAAACACTGTAAACAGCCCAGACATTAAAAGAGGGCTGATTATTGATGTGACCGCTGACAGACTGCTTAAAACTCCTTGGAGTTCACCCTGTTGATCGTTAGAAACACTGTTAGAAAGAAAACTACCCAATGTGGGTGTTAATAGTTCTGATAAAGCTGAAAAAGGAATTATACAAAACACAATCCATCCCTCCGTAACTAATCCCATACTTATCAACGCAAAGGAGCCTATCAATAAAGAGGCTGTGGTTATAAATCGGCCGCTAAACAGAGATATACTTCGTAACCTTATTAGAAAACCTTGAACAAACGCAATTCCAAGGCCGTAGCAGGCTAAAGAAATACCAATCATTCCTGAGCTCCATCCAAAGACCTCTTTTCCCCAATAACTCCATATTGCAGGATACACCCAATGCGCTACGGATATGATAAAAAAACAGATCAGTGGGATCCGCAATTTTTTGAATAAAAATGCTCTCCAAATCGTCAGGAATGGGTTTGCAGACATTAATTTAAACGGTCTTCGGTTTTCAAAACCCAGGGACTCTGGAAGAACAAAATAACCAAGAATAAAATTGAAAGCTGTCAGTATCGCTGACAAAAAAAATGGAGCTCGAGATGAAAACTCGCCTAATATGCCTCCAAGGGCTGGGCCCATTATAAAGCCTACTCCAAATGCCGCACCGATTATCCCAAAATTTTTTGTACGCTCACTTGGTGCAGATATATCAGCTAGATAAGCTGTTGCCGTAGGAACCGTTCCTCCAGCAACTCCAGCAACTACTCTACCAACAATTAATACCCAAAGAGTTTGAGAGAATCCCAGAATTAGGTAATCAATGGATAAAGCCAATAGTGCTATGAGAATAATCTTACGCCTACCTATCGCATCAGAAGCGCTTCCTATGACAGGAGAACACAAAAACTGCATAATGGCATACGAAGTCGAAAGAATACCCCCCCATAGTGCTGCTTCAGATACCGAAGTTATCCCAAGCTCTTGCAACAAATCAGGCATGATTGGAAAAATAATTCCTATCCCCGTTATATCAAGAACCACAGTAAAAAATATAACAGAAATAGCACTTTTAGTCTTCATTCTAGATCCACTTGTATAGGGTTGTGAATGCTTATTATAAAAGATTATTTACATACCCATCGCAAGAACGCCGTATAATAAGTGGGGAAAACAAACCAAATTCTAAGCAGAGTTATGTGCTAATTCAACAAATCCGCCAGAGCTCTAAGGTCGTTTAGGCGCAAGTCAGCTCTAGCTTTGTATCCATCAGTTAAATTACTTACTTCTTCCTCAGCTTCTTCTATAAAATGTCCAATGAAAGTCTTATCTGCCTCTGACATTGGCACTGCCTTCTCAGCTAAAACCGTCACGACAGATTCAGAGACCTCTACGAAACCACCTGTGACCAAAAACTCTTCCACAGCCACATTATCTTCGACTACAAGTATCCCTGGACGTAACGACGTCAAGAAATCAGCATGATTAGGCAGCAGAGTTATATCTCCCTCCATTCCAGGTATCACTACTGATTTAGCGTCAAAAGATGCTAACTTTCGTTCTGGAGAAACTAAATGAAAAATTATATGTTCTTCAGCCATTTTTTTCCTTAGGCTACTTTCTCAGCCATAATCGCTGCTTTTGCTATTACTTCATCAATCCCACCAACCATATAAAAAGCATTTTCAGGCAAATGGTCAAACTCACCAGCAACTACTCTTTTAAAGCTATCAATCGTCACATCTAAGGGTACCTGTATACCATCAGAGCCTGTGAACACCTTAGCAACATCAAATGGTTGAGAAAGAAATTTTTGTATCTTACGCGCTCTCGATACAGCCAATTTATCCTCCTCAGAAAGCTCATCCATCCCTAAAATTGCAATGATGTCTTGCAATGATTTATACTTCTGAAGAATTCCCTGCACATCGCGGGCTACCTGGTAATGCTCTTCTCCGACTACTTGTGGATCCATTATCCTGCTATTTGAATCGAGCGGATCCACGGCTGGATAAATACCTAGTTCGGAAATAGCCCTGCTTAAAACTGTTGTTGCATCTAAGTGAGCAAAGGAAGTTGCTGGTGCAGGGTCAGTCAAATCGTCGGCTGGCACATAAATAGCTTGCACTGAAGTTATAGAACCAGCTTTGGTTGACGTTATTCGTTCTTGAAGCGCACCCATATCTGTTGCCAGGGTAGGCTGGTAACCAACAGCTGATGGAATACGACCTAGTAGAGCGGATACCTCAGACCCAGCCTGAGTAAACCTAAAAATATTATCCACAAAAAATAGAACATCTGTTCCAGATTGATCTCTAAATTGTTCAGCTAAAGTAAGTCCAGTAAGTGCAACTCTCAGCCTTGCACCAGGAGGTTCATTCATCTGACCATAAACTAAAGCCACTTTAGATCCTTCTAAATTATCAGGAGTAATCACACCAGACTCAATCATTTCGTGATATAAATCATTTCCTTCACGTGTTCTTTCACCTACGCCTGCAAAAACTGAAAAACCAGAGTGAACTTTCGCAATATTGTTAATGAGCTCCATGATCAAAACAGTTTTACCAACGCCAGCACCGCCAAATAGTCCGATTTTTCCTCCCTTGGAATAAGGAGCCAATAAATCGACCACTTTTATGCCTGTTACAAGGATCTCAGTTTCAGTGGCCTGTTCAGAGAACTCCGGTGCATCGCGGTGAATTGGTCGCATTTCGCTAGACTTCACTTCACCTTTTTCATCAACTGGAGCCCCAATAACATTTAGGATCCGGCCCAGTGTAGGGTTTCCGACAGGAACAGTTATTGGAAGCCCAGTATCGGTCACTTTTTCGCCCCGAACTAATCCTTCTGTACTATCCATCGCAACCGTTCTAACAGTACTTTCACCAAGATGTTGAGCTACTTCTAATATCATTTTGACCCCATTATTATGGGTCTCCAAGGCATTCAATATTTCAGGCAGGTCACCTTCAAACTGAACATCCACAACTGCACCAATCACCTGCGTAATCTTTCCTAAATTTTTAGCCATATCAATCTCCAAGAATCAAAGCGCTTCTGCGCCTGAAATAATTTCAATGAGTTCGTTTGTGATGGCCGCCTGTCGCGACCTATTGTATTTAATCGTTAATTTCTCAATCATATCACCAGCGTTCCGTGTTGCATTATCCATCGCCGACATCCTAGCCCCTTGCTCTGAAGCTGCATTTTCTAAAAGTGCTGTAAAAATCTGCGTCGTAATTGATCGTGGTAATAAGTCCTCTAAAATCTCACTTTTTTCTGGTTCATATTCATATGATCCAACTCCGATATCTGTTTGATCGAGAGAAGCCGGGATAAGTCTATGCTCAGTGGGGTTTTGTACTAGAACCGATTGAAACCTTGAGTAAAATAAAATTGCAGTATCAAACTTTTTACTATTAAAATCTGAAAGCACCCCTTTTGATATACGCAGAGCAATCTCATACGACAAAGTTTTTACCTCAGAAAGGTCAAAATGACCAACAAAGTGACTTCCAAACTCCCTAGAAAGTTGTTCTCGACCTTTCTTACCTACTGTAAAAATCTGAACTTCGTCCCCGTTTTTTATTAAATTGGCAATCTTACTCTTGGCCAACTTGACGATTGAAGAGTTAAACCCCCCACAGAGTCCTCTCTCTGACGTCGCAACTATCAAAAGATACGTCTTGGGGTTGGCTCGACCAGTTAGTAATTGTGGCGAGCCTTCGTTCAATTCCATACCTCCAGCCAAATTATTGATCACAGCGTTCATCCTCTCTGCGTATGGTCTGCCGGCCTCGGCTGATTCTTGTGCCCTTCGCAGTTTGGCTGCTGCAACCATTTGCATAGCTTTCGTAATTTTACGAGTCGACTTTACACTTTCAATTCGGTTTTTTAGGTCTTTAAGGTTTGGCATTTAACCTATTCCCATTTATTAAATTCGTACCTGAACTATGCAAAACTTGTTGTAAACTTTTCAAGTTCTGCTTTGATTTTATCCTCAAGGTTCCCATCCACCTTACGATCATTTTTTGTCAGATCATCCAGTAAATCCTCACAGTTTATTCTCAAATGTTGCAAAAGGCCCATTTCATATTTTGTTACATCCTTCACTTCTATCTTATCAAGGTAACCTTTAGTTCCTGCGTAGATTACAATCACTTGCTCAGCATTAGTTAACGGAGAGTACTGAGGTTGTTTCAACAATTCCGTTAGTCTAGCTCCTCTATTTAAAAGAGCTTGCGTCGAATCATCAAGGTCCGAACCAAACTGGGCGAAAGCTGCCATCTCTCTATATGACGCCAACTCTAGTTTGACCGAACCAGCTACTGATTTCATCGCCTTGGTTTGAGCTGAAGAGCCAACACGAGATACTGATAAACCTGTGTTTACGGCCGGTCTTATACCCTGATAGAAAAGTTCTGTTTCGAGAAAAATCTGTCCATCTGTAATTGATATCACATTGGTTGGGATAAAAGCAGAAACATCTCCACCCTGCGTTTCAATAATAGGGAGAGCAGTAAGTGAACCAGCTCCTTGCTCGTCGTTTAGCTTTGCAGATCTTTCCAATAACCGCGAATGCAAATAGAAAACATCACCAGGATAAGCCTCTCGACCTGGTGGACGCCGCAACAACAGTGACATCTGTCTGTATGCTACAGCTTGCTTAGAAAGATCGTCATATATAATTAATGCATGACGACCATTATCCCTAAAATATTCAGCCATCGATGTTGCAGAATATGGAGCTAGAAACTGCATTGGTGCTGGCTCAGATGCAGTTGAAGCAACTACAATAGAATATTTAATAGCCCCAGTTTCTTCCAATTTTTTAACAAGCTGTGCAACGGTTGACCGCTTTTGTCCAATTGCCACATAAACACAATAGAGTTTCTTTGACTCATCCTTACCTGCGGCTTCATTAGAGGCTTTTTGATTTAAAATCGCATCCAACGCAACTGCAGTTTTACCAGTCTGCCTATCTCCAATTATCAACTCCCTTTGCCCTCGACCAATAGGAATTAATGAGTCTACCGATTTAATACCAGTTGCCATTGGCTCATGCACCGATTTTCTAGGTATAATACCAGGAGCTTTGACATCAGCCACTGATCGTTGGGTCGTCTCAATTGGGCCTTTTCCGTCAATAGGGTTTCCAAGACCATCTACTACTCTTCCCAGTAACGCTTCACCCACAGGAACATCCACAATTGATTTCGTCCTCTTAACCAAATCTCCCTCTTTAATATCCCTATCCGATCCGAAGATAACCACGCCAACATTATCAACTTCGAGATTGAGTGCCATGCCCCTAATACTACCAGGGAACTCGACCATTTCGCCAGCCTGAACATTATCCAGCCCATAAACCCTGGCGATACCATCACCCACTGAAAGCACACGACCTACTTCGGACACTTCAGCTTCTTTACCAAAATTCTTAATCTGGTCTTTTAAGATCGCCGATATCTCTGATGCTTGAATACTCATCAGTTTACCTCTTTCATGATGTTTTGTAATTTCACTAGTTTTGATTTTATCGTGGTATCTATCATTCTTGAACCTATTTTTACTATCATCCCACCAATAAGGGATTTATCTAATTTTGCACGCACAAAAGCCTTCTTATTTAAAATTTTACTAACTGCCTGCTCCAGTTTACCGATTTGGTCTTTATTTAAAGTCTCTGCAGAAATCACCTCTACGCCAATTTCGTCTCGCTCATTTTCTAAAAGTGAACCGATATCATCAACGAGACGTGGCACTATTGAGACCCTACCTTTTCTAGCCATTAACTGCAAAAGACTATCAGTATTTCTATGTAATTTTATTTTTTTTGCAACGGCACTAACTGCCTGGGCCTGGGCCTCACGCTTAATTATTGGAGACACTATCATTTTCTTAAAATCGTCACTCACGTCAATGAGCTCAGCAAGTTTACTAACATCTTTCGTAAGCACCTTGAGTTGTCCCTCTTCCCTGAACAAGTTAAACAGAGCAGTCGCGTATCTACCAGGAACACCGGAGGTTAATGATAATGTCTCAGACATCGAAATCCTTCCAAAATCTTTTTGGTTCGGCCAACACCCAAAATAGGCAAACACAACACAAAAAACTTTCTAGCGAGTGCATACCAGAGCACTTCGTTACATGCAAGATATGCTTTTAATATATTTCATCAGCAGCAAAGCTTTGAAAATTATTAGAGTTGAGCCTGATAAAGCTCTTATTCTTGAAATTTAGTAGTTCTTGGTAATTCTAAATAAATTTTAAATTGGCTTTGGATTACTAAGGTCATCTAAAACAACTAACGGTTTGGTGACAGTAATACCTGAAAGTGGCCTTGTTAGGGCGTAAATTTGTTTACTAGCTTCTAGCAAAATTATCCCAGCTCCAAAACGCGAACCAAACCTTTCTCCTAATTCTTCCAAAAACCTACCAGTTTTAAGTAAATGTAGGCGTTCAGAAGGGGGTGCGTACAATGCCGTTAAATGATGCTCAATTTTAAAACGATTAGCCCTGAGCTGATTCGTTAGCTGCCTGATGGAATATGGTCTGCCCTGCCCAAAAGGTGTACCCTCACTTCGAGCCCATAAACCACTTCGATTTGGAACTACAAAAATAACCTTTGCAGATGGTGATAGTACTCGCCAGATTTCTTGAAGCAGGTCTTTTAACTTTTCAGAAGTTTCCAATCCGTGCAAAATTATGAGCCGCTCTATGCTGCCTGACGCAATTGGCCAATAAGTTTCTTCCACAAGTGCACTGAAATTGTTCTTTGCCGATGGCCACCGCATCACACCCTGCTGACCAGGCATTAAACATACAATCTGATTAGGTTGATCCAAAAAAATTGAAAGGAGTGGTGGTGTGAAACCAAATCCAACAATTGGTCCATTGAATGGTTGCTTCCAAAGTTTCTGCACACTTTCTTGAAGCTTGTGCCTTGTAAACTGACCCAACCGCGTATGATAATAAAAATCATTTAAAGTATTAACATCTAAATGCATTGCATATAACTAGATTTTGCTGCATTACTAATATAATTTTTTTGTTCAAGTAACCCTCCTAAATTTAGTTCGAGAATGTCAATAGAAATCGTCATAGTTCCATGCCTCAGCGATAATTATGCATACATAATACACGATGAAGCTTCTAACAAAACAACTTTAGTTGATGCACCAGAATTTTATTCAGTAACTGACTGCTTGGAAAAAAGAAATTGGAATTTAGATAACATTCTAATTACTCACCACCATCAAGACCATATCGATGGTATTCCTCAGCTAAGGGATCGTTACAACCCCACCATTTTTGGTGCAGAGCAAGACTTGGGTAGATTACCAAAACTTGACGTCACGTTGACAGATAAAGATAAATTTTCTGTGAGTAATATAATTTTTAAATGCCTGGAGGTTCCAGGGCACACCATAGGTCATCTAGCATTTTATTGTGCATCTGAAAAACTTATTTTCACTGGGGATTCACTCATGAGCTTAGGTTGTGGGCGACTATTCGAGGGGACAGCTGAGCAAATGTTAACTAGTCTAAACCTAATAAGCATCTTACCTCCCGATACAGCCATTTATTCGGGACACGAATATGCTAATCAAAACGCAAAGTTTGCTTTAACCGTTGATCCAAAAAATTTGGACTTAATTGCCCGTGCCGATAGAATTTCTCGTAACATGAAATCTAACTTTTCAAATGTTCCCGTCACTTTAGTCGAAGAACAAAAAACCAACCCATTCCTGAGATCCGCTAATAAAGAAATTCAGTCTCAGATCGGTTTAGAAAACAAAGATACCCTAGAAGTTTTCACAAAGCTGAGGGAAATGAGGGATAATTTTTAAGCGCCTTAAACCCATAAATACTTGGCTTAACACATAATAGAAGAAAAAAATTTGAAGAATTTTAAAAAAAATACTTGAACATTTATTAAAACGACTGATTTGGTATGTATAATGTATTACAATGAGAAATGATAAAGAAAAAACAAAACAACTGAGGTCAAAATGCCATCTTTTTCCAATTCGCTAGAAACAAGTATTCACAAAGCTTTAACTCTTGCAAATAGTCGAAAACATGAACTAGCAACACTAGAACATCTTTTACTAGCACTTTTGACCGAAGTGGACGCAATGCGCGTTTTAAACGCATGCGATGTTGACATCGAGAAACTAGAAGCGGCAATAGTCAAATATTTAGACTCAGACCTTGAAAGTTTGATATCACAAGTGGAAGGGGCCGAGGCGGTACCTACCACTGGATTTCAAAGAGTAATTCAAAGAGCGGCTATTCATGTTCAAAGTTCTGGGCGTAGTGAAGTTACGGGTGCAAATGTTTTGGTTGCTATTTTTGCAGAAAGAGAGAGCCATGCTGCTTTCTTTTTACAAGAGCAAGACATGACCCGATACGATGCAGTCAACTTTATAGCTCACGGTGTTGCAAAAAACCCAAAATTCGTTGAAACACGGCCAATATCGGGAAGC
>Ga0209425_10001523_pt1 | contig 27068 bp, 25 predicted proteins | sample COG_05_FD_184749 | JGI IMG/M metagenome (GOLD analysis project Ga0209425, IMG submission 184749) | Pelagic Microbial community sample from North Sea - COGITO 998_met_05 (SPAdes) (version 2) | ecosystem: Environmental > Aquatic > Marine > Neritic zone/Coastal water | place: Helgoland, sampling...
TACTTGGTTTAAATATTTAAAAAACCCAAACAATTATATTGATAGAAAAATAAATAAATTAAACCTAAGAGAAAAAAAATTTAACAAAAAAAGTATCTTTTGCACTTTATTACTTTCAGGTAACCAAGAAATTAAAAATCTAAACAAAAAATTTAGAAAAAAAAACAAAGCAACAGATGTATTGTCATTTCCTTTTCATACAAAACGAGAACTTGAAAATAAAATCAAAAAAGAAAAGGAAATATATCTTGGTGATATTATTATTAATTTAAATAAAATTAAGAATAAAAAAAAATTATCTAATTTCAAAAATGAATTTAACAATCTATGGATTCATGGCTTAGTACACTTATTTGGCTATGATCATAAAAAAAATAATGATTTTTTGAGCATGAAACGAGTTGAAGAAAGATACATCAATTCTATAAATGTTTAAAAAATATTTAAACAATCGTTTTATAACCTTATTTTTAATACCGTTTATTATTGGCTCATTAACAACACTATCTTTTCAGCCATTTAATTTTACAATAATTAATTTGATAGTTATTCCAATCTTTTTTTATTTGATTGTTTATGTTAACAAAAAATCTAAAGTTACTTATCGCAAAAGAGCTTATAAAATTAATTTATTTTTATTAGGATTATCATTCAGTTTTGGTTTTTATCTTAGCGGTATATCTTGGATTGTTAACTCGTTAACTTTCGATGAAAATTTCCAAATTTTAATTCCATTTGCATTAATTTTAATACCTTTGTGTTTAAGTTTATTTATGGCTTTTACAATTTTATTTGTTGGACCCTATTTAAGATTAGATTTTTCTTCATTAATACTTTTTTCTGGAAGTTTAGCATTATCTGATTATTTAAGAGCTAAAATTTTGACAGGTTTTCCATGGAACCTTTGGGCTTACAGCACTTCATCGAATAACGAACTTTTACAAATATTAAATATAATAGGCTTATATTCATATAACTTGCTTGTAATAACAGTATTTGTCTTACCGGTAATTATCATTTTAAAGATAAATAAAAATATAAAAATGTTAAGTTTAGTTTTATATATTTTTGTAATTCTAAGTGTTTATATATTTGGAAATTATACAATTAATGCAAACAAAGATTTTTTAAATAAAATAGATAAAAAAATATTTGTAAAAATTATATCACCAAATTTTGATTTGAAATATGGCCTGACTGAAGAACAAATTGAAGAAAAACTTAAAAAATTAATTAGATATAGCGATCCAAATAAAGATAAAAGAACTCTGTTTATTTGGCCTGAAGGTGTATTCAGCGGATATAGCTATAATGAAGTTTTAGTTTTTAAGGATTTAATTTTTAAAAATTTTTCTACTAAACATTCTATAATTTTAGGAGTTAATAGAAAAAAACCCAACTCAAATAATTTTTTCAATAGTATGTTAGTTGTAGATAATAATCTTAAGATAATTCAAAGCTATAATAAGGAGAAACTTGTTCCATTTGGTGAGTTTCTTCCATTCGAGGATATATTAGAAAAATTTGGTTTTAAAAAAATTACAGAAGGACATGGATCATTTTTAAAAGGATATAATAATAACAATTTATTAATTGAAAAACTTAATATTTTACCTCTAATTTGTTATGAAGTGATATTTACAGATCTAATACAAAAATCTAGCAAAGAAACAAATCTTATTATAAATATTTCAGAAGATGGTTGGTTTGGTGACACAATAGGACCCGATCAACATTTTTATAAGTCAATCTTTAGAGCTATAGAAAATAATACTTTTTTTTTAAGATCAGCAAATAAAGGTGTTAGTGCAATTATTGACAATAAAGGTAACATAATGAAACAATTAAATCGTAATGAAACTGGAAGTATAGAATTTGAGGTGCCGTTAGTAAGTTCAAATAAAGTTAGAAATGATTTGATCTTTTTAATACTTTTAATTACATATTTTCTAGTCTTTTTTATTTATAGGAAAAAAAATGCAAAATAATAAATACTTATTTACAAGCGAGTCAGTTTCAGAAGGTCATCCCGATAAGGTTTGTGACAATATTTCAGACATGGTTGTTGATACTTATCTTTCAAAAGATCCATTTTCTAGAGTTGCTTGTGAAACATTAACAACCACTAATAAAGTTATTTTAGCAGGGGAAACAAGAGGCCCAAAAATAGATAAAGATGAATTGATTTCAAAAGTAAGAGATTGCATAAAAAATATTGGATACGATCAAGAGGGTTTCAGTTGGAAGACAGCAAACATTGAAACTTTCCTTCATGAACAATCAGTAGATATAGCAATGGGAGTAGACTCTAAAGATAACAAAGATGAAGGTGCAGGTGATCAAGGAATCATGTTTGGATATGCTTGTAACGAAACCGATGAATTAATGCCCGCTCCAATACATTATTCACATAAAATTTTAAGATTAATGGCTGAAGATAGAAAAAATAAAAAATTAGAAGGAATTGAGCCAGACTCTAAGAGTCAAGTAACTATGCTTTATGAAAATGAAAAACCAGTAAAGGTCACATCTGTTGTTATTTCAACTCAACACTCTAAAGATCTTAATCAAGAAAAAGTTAGAGAAGTAATTATTCCATACATTAAAAAATCTATACCAGAAAATTTAATAAGAGATCTTGATCCAAAAGAAATTTATATAAACCCAACTGGTCAATTTATAATTGGGGGACCAGATGGTGATACGGGGTTGACCGGAAGAAAGATTATTGTTGATACTTATGGCGGAGCGGCACCACACGGTGGAGGAGCATTTTCAGGAAAAGATCCAACAAAAGTAGATAGATCAGCTGCTTATGCTTCAAGATATTTAGCAAAAAATATTGTAGCAGCGGGCGTATCAGAAAAGTGTTTAATTCAATTAGCTTATGCTATTGGAGTATCAAAACCATTATCTATTTTTATTAAACTTGCTAGCGGTGACGAGGCAAAAGTTCATAAAGTTAAAAAGATAATAGATGATAACTTTAACCTATCGCCGAGAGGTATTAGAGAAATGTTGGCACTAAATAATCCAATTTATCAGATTACTTCATCGTATGGACACTTTGGGAGAAAACCCACTAATAAAGGCCAATTTACTTGGGAAAAGACAGACAAAATAGATTTATTTAAAATGTAATCTTGAAAAAACCGCAATTATCTTTTAAATAACATTAATCAATTAAATTTTCAAAATGGGCTGTAGCCCATTTTTTTTTAGGGGTAACAAAAATGTTAAATAGAGGATTGGATAAACTAGAGCTTTTAAGGATAGTAGAGGCAGTAGCTAATGAAAAATCTATCGATAAAGAGCTTGTAATCGGTTCTATGGAAAGCGCAATTCAGAAAGCTGCTCTAACTAAGTTTGGAAATGATAATAATATTGAAGTCACAATTGATAGAGAAAGTGGAGAAATTAAAATTCTTAAAGTATTAGATATAGTAGAAAATGTGGAGGACTCAGCCAGAGAAATTACATTAGAGCAGGCCAAAAAAATTAACATTGAAAATGATGAAAAATTAAAAATTGGTGAAAAAGTATTTGAAGAATTGCCCCAAATAGATTTTGGACGAATAGCAGCACAAAGTGCAAAACAAGTTATAAGTAGCAGAGTAAGAGAAGCTGAAAAAAATAGACAATACGAAGACTTCATAGATAAACAAGGTCAAATACTAAGTGGAATAATTAAAAGATTAGAATACGGCAACGTTATAGTAGATCTAGGTAAGGCTGAGGGAGTTATTAAAAAAGATGAATTAATACCGAGAGAAATTTTGAAAACAGGAGACCGTGTAAAAGCTTTTTGTTTCGAAGTTAGAAAGGAACTAAAAGGTCATCAAATATTTCTATCAAGAGCACACCCTCAATTTTTAGCAAGACTATTCTATCAGGAAGTTCCAGAAATCTATGAAGGAACAATAGAAATTAAATCAGTGGCAAGAGATCCTGGGAGTAGAGCTAAGATTTGCGTATTTTCTCAAGACTCTTCTATAGATCCGGTTGGAGCCTGCGTAGGCATGAGAGGAAGCAGAGTACAAACTATTGTAAACGAATTGCACGGTGAAAAAATTGATATAATCAAGTGGACTGAAGATCTACCCACTTTGATTGCAGAGTCTTTGTCACCTGCAGAAATTCAGAGAGTGCTTATAGATCAAGACAATAAAAAAATTGATATTATTTTAACAGAAGAAAATTTAAGTAAAGCAATTGGTAGAAGAGGTCAAAACGTGAGATTAGCATCTAAACTTACAAATTATGAAATTGATATTTTGACAGACAAGGAAGACTCTGAAAGAAGACAAAATGATTTTAAAGAAAAAACAGAAAATTTAGTTAAAAATTTAGAAGTAGACGAGACCTTAGGACAACTTTTAGTATCAGAAGGATTGACAAGTGTAGATGATATAGCTCAATCTACAGCAGAGAATATTGCGAAAATTGATGCAATAGACGAAGAGACTGCAAAAGAATTGATTATGAGATCAAAAGAAACTCTGGTTAAGGAAAAAAAGGCTATAGCTTTAAAATTAAAGGAGCTAGGAGTTGAAGATAATTTAATCAATCTAAAAGGTATGACACAAGGAATGTTAGTTATTTTAGGTCATAAGAATATAAAGAAGTTAATTGATTTTGCAGATTTATCTTCTGATGAACTCATAGGCGGTTTTGATGAAGTTAAAGGTAAAAAAGTTAGGATCGAAGGCTATTTGGAAGAGTTCTCTTTATCTAGAAAAGAAGCAGATGATTTAATCATGTCTGCAAGAGAAATTGCGTACAAGTAATGTTATGGAAAAAGAAAATAAAAAAAAGACTCTTACAATTTCTTCTGGTTTAAAGAAGAAAATTGACACCTCTTCTATAAGCTCTGACGGAAAAAAATCTTTTGCAGTTCAAAAAAAAGAACCTTATAGAGGAAATAAAAATCACTCTAAAGTAAGGCAAAATTCTGATGTTGCAAATAATTCTAGCCCTCAAAAAAAAAACTTTGCTAGAAAATTTATTGAACAACAAGCAACAAAAGCTTTTATTAAAAAAGATGACAAGCCAACAGGAAAAAGTAAATTAAAATTAAAAGGGCCTGTAGATAAAAGAGATTTTAAACTTACTATCTCTAGAGCATTAAATGTTGAAGAAATAGAAATCAAACAAAGAAGTCTAGCTTCTGTAAAGCGAGCTAGATTAAAAGTAAAAAATAAACCAGATGGAGAAGATAAGAAAGAATTTAAGAAAGTAATCAGGGAAGTAAAAATTCCGCAGCAAATTACAATTCAAGAACTCTCAAATAGAATGGCTGAAAAATCAAGTGATATTATAAAATTTTTATTCAATATGAAAGTAGTTGCTACTATTAATCACAATATTGATAAAGATACTGCAGAGTATATCGTTAAAGAATTTGGACATAATCCAATTTTAGAGGAAAAGTTTTCCGTTGAAAAAAATGTTCTTAATACTAAGCCTGAGGGTGAAGTTAAAAATAGACCTCCAGTAGTAACAATTATGGGTCATGTAGATCATGGCAAAACATCATTACTAGACTCGTTACGAGATACAAACGTAGTTTCAGGTGAGTATGGTGGAATCACCCAACACATTGGGGCTTATCAAGTAAAAACAGATAAAAATAAATTAATTACATTTATAGACACCCCTGGGCACGCTGCTTTTACTGAAATGAGAGCAAGAGGTTCAAAAATTACAGACATTGTAGTTCTAGTAGTGGCGGCAGATGATGGGGTTAAACCACAAACGGTAGAAGCTATAAAGCATGCTAAGGCAGCTAAAGTCCCAATAATTGTAGCTATTAATAAATGTGATTTACCAGAAAAAAATATAAGCAAAATCAAAAATGAAATGATGCAATACGAGCTGATCGCAGAAGATTTAAGTGGCGATACTTTATTTGTAGAAGTCTCAGCGTTAAAAAAAATGAATTTAGACAAACTAAAAGAAAACATTCTTTTGCAGTCTGAAATATTAGATTTAAAAGCTTCTTATAGTGATAAAGCTAGAGGTGTTGTAATAGAATCTAAAATCGATAAAGGCAAAGGACCTGTTTCCACTATTTTAATTACGAATGGAACATTAAAAAGAGGTGATTATTTTATCTGTGGTGATACTTGGGGAAAAATTAGGGCGATGATTAATTATGAAGGAAAAATGATCAGCGAAGCGCTACCCTCGATGCCTGTAGAAATACTTGGAATGAATAGCTCGGCATATGCTGGAGCTGAGTTTACAGTCACTAAAGATGAAAATGAAGCCAAAGATCTAACAGATCTGAAAAAAAATAATAATGATCAAAAAAACATTTTAGCAAAAGATAAAACAACTTTGTTTGAAAACATCAAAGATAAAGACGAATTAAATATTATAATTAAATCTGATGTTCAAGGTTCAAGTGAAGCTTTAAAAATGGCAATAGATAAAATAGAACACAAAGAAGTAGAAGCAAAAATTATTTTATCTGATATTGGTATGATTAATGAAACAGATGTCTCTTTAGCAAAAGCATCAAATGCTATCCTAATAGGATTTAATATAAAACCTAATAGAGAAGCAAAGAAATTAGCAGAAGAACAAAAAATCGATATTAAATATTTTAACATTATTTACGAAGCAATTGATTATGTGCAAAAATCTTTATCGGGTCTTTTAGAACCAGATATAAAAGAAACTGTCCTTGGAAGCGCAGAAATTCAAAAAGTTTTCAAAGTATCAACTGCAGGAAAAATTGCTGGCTCAAAAGTTATTAGTGGCGAAATAAAAAGTAAATCTAAAGCACGAATTATTAGAGATGGGGCTGTTGTGTATAGTGGGGAAATTTTATCCCTCTTCAGAGAAAAAAATCAAGTTAAAGAAGTTGGTGCAGGCCTAGAATGCGGAATAAGTATTAAAAACTACATAGATTTTAAAGAAAAAGATGTAATTGAATCTTATCTCGCAGAAGAGATTCAAAGAACAATATAAATTAAACATGAATAAACAGTCTAACCAAAGACCTGTAAGTCAAAGGCAGCTAAGAGTCGGAGAGCTTGTTAAACAAAATTTAGGAGAATTACTCATCCGAAATGAAGCTAAAATACCCTCCATAAACTCTAAGTTAATTACAGTGACAGAAGTAAGAATGACCCCGGATTTAAAAACTGCTAGAGTATACGTCATTCCTTTAGGGGGCATAGAAACTAAACAAACAGTTAGGATCTTGACGGAGTACTCACATCTTGTTAGAAGAGCACTGTCTAAAAGGCTAGATATTAAGTTTCTTCCTAAACTTACTTTTGTAGAAGATAACTCATTCGAATATGCTGAAAAGATTGAAAAAATTATAAAAAAAAACAAAGAAAATGATCAAGAAAAAAAAAGATACAATTAAATCACTAGCTACTCATGAAAAAGATGTAGGGTCTACGGAAGTGCAGATCGGCTTATTGACTGATAAAATTACTAAATTATCGGAGCACTTTAAGAAATTCAAAAAGGATAAACATTCAACTTTAGGTTTGACTAAATCAGTAAATAAAAGAAAAAAACTTCTAGCTTACCTTAAAAATAAAAATGTTGATTCTTATCAAAAAGTAATCAAACAATTAAATTTAAGGAAATAATGTTCAAAATACATAAAGAAGAGTTAAAAGTTAATGGTAAGAAATTAACTTTGGAGACGGGTAAAGTTGCACGACAAGCGGATGGAGCTATAATAGCTTCATGTGGTGAAACAGTAGTAATCGCAACGGTAGTCGGTGCAAAAAAATTAAAAGACGGTCAGGATTATTTTCCATTATCTGTTAATTACCAAGAAAAATATTATGCAGCTGGAAAAATACCAGGAGGTTACTTCAAACGGGAAGCTAGACCTACAGAAGCAGAAACGTTAATTTCAAGACTGATAGATAGACCAATCAGACCTTTATTTCCTTCAAGTTTCATGAATGAAGTACAATTATTACCGACGGTTTTATCTTATGATGGTGAAAACCAACCTGATATATTATCAATTATTGCATCATCTGCCGCCTTGGCAATATCTGGACTGCCCTTTCAAGGACCTATAGCTGCAAGTAGAGTTGGATATAAAGATGGGAAATATTTATTAAATCCTTCTATAGAAGAATTAAAAGACTCGGAATTAGATTTAGTTGTAGCAGGTACCAAAGATGCTGTTTTAATGGTTGAGTCAGAGACATCAGGCTTATCTGAAAAAATTATGCTTGATGCTGTTAAATTTGGTCATGAAAATTTTATCCCAATAATTGAAACAATTGAAAAATTAGCAAAAAAAGCAGGCAAACCGAAATGGCAAGTAGAAGAAGTAGATCATTCAGATGTTAAAAAGAAAATTTCTGAAAAATTTGAAAGCAATCTTAGAACCGCTTTTAAAGAAATAGATAAAAAAAAGAGATCCACAGCTATTTCTGAAATCGAGGCTCAATGTAAAGAAATGTTTACCGAAGACGAAGCTGTTACTGAAAATCAAGCTATGGCACAGCTCAAATCTTTAGAAAAAGATATAGTTAGAACAGCTATTTTAAAAGACAAAAAAAGAATCGATGGCAGAGGTTTAGCCGACGTTAGAAAAATTGAATGTGAAGTAGGAGTGCTCCCCAGAACACATGGATCCGCTTTATTTACACGGGGAGAAACGCAAGCTTTAGTGGTAACGACTTTAGGAATGACTGATGATGAGCAAAGACTCGAAAGCCTAGAGGGAATGCAAAGATCTAATTTTATGCTTCATTACAATTTTCCACCTTTTTCAGTGGGAGAATGTGGTAGAATTGGAACTGGCAGAAGAGAAATAGGACACGGAAAATTAGCTTGGAGAGCTATTAATTCTTCATTACCAGCAAAAGAAAATTTCCCATACACATTAAGAGTTGTCTCAGAAATCACAGAGTCTAACGGTTCCTCATCAATGGCAACAGTGTGTGGAACTTCATTGTCATTAATGGATGCAGGTGTTCCAATTAAAGAGCCAGTTGCTGGAATTGCAATGGGATTAATTAAAGAAGGAAAAGATTTTTCAGTTCTTTCAGATATTTTAGGAGATGAAGATCATCTAGGTGATATGGATTTTAAAGTAGCAGGAACAAAAAATGGCATCACATCTCTTCAAATGGATATTAAAATTACAGGCATTACATTTGAAATTATGGAAAAAGCATTAGATCAAGCAAAAGGTGGAAGAGAACATATTCTTGGTGAAATGAATAAAGCTCTTAAATCCTCAAGAAAAGAGTTTTCAAAACATACGCCTAAAATGGAAACAATCAAAGTTGATAAAAAAGATATTGCAACAGTAATCGGTAAAGGTGGTGCTACCATAAGAGAAATTGTAGAAACATCAGGAGCAAAAGTTGATGTTAAAGATACTGGAGAAGTAACAGTTGCAGCACCAGATGAAGCTTCTAGAAACAAGGCTTTAGAATTTATTAAAAGCTTAGTTGCTAAACCTGAAATGGGTAAAATATATAAAGGTAAAGTAGTTAAAATTATGGAATTTGGTGCTTTTGTAAATTTTCTGGGAAAACAAGATGGTCTGGTACATATTTCTGAATTAGCAGAAAAAAGAGTGGCAAAAGTAGGTGACGTCGTCAAAGAAGGTGATGAAGTTTCAGTAAAGGTTGTTGGATTTGATAGAGGTAAGGTTAAATTATCAATGAAACAAGCAAATATACAGTAAGATAAATATATGAATTTTTTTGATGGATTGCTAAAAAAAATTTTTAATTTTTTTAAATTCTTTATTAATTTCTTAAAAAAAATTACAAGAATTGAAATTATTAAAAAAATTGAGAAATTTACAGAAAATATATTTTCTACAACACTAATTGTTAGTTGTTTTTCAGTTTTTATTATCGGCTTGATATTTTATGGAAAAACTCAAATAGGTTGGGTTCTGCCATTAGTAATTTTTGGACCAGTAATAATTCTTTTCATAGCTTTTTTAGCTAACGATTTTCACGAAGCTTGTGCAGACTTAATTAAATCTAATACAACTACGCTGAGCAATAATGCAATTCTAAGATTTTTTGCAATCGTCTCTCTAATATTTGCTTTTATAGCAATGATTTCAGCAATTATTTCTATCTTTAATGCTTCATTAATGTTTACAGTTTGGTCGTTATTATCATTTTTATTTTTTTTTATCAGTGCAGGCACACTATTTAACCCATCTCTTTTAAATATTGTTATAAATAAAAAGAGTTCCGCAGGAGAAGACTTAATAGCGATATTTTCACTCAATCTTAAATCTCTCGTCTTTTTTGAAAAAATTACTACTACAATTTTAATTGTATTGGGAAATATATTTTTGATTGCAAACTTAGTCACTCAAAAATTAGTATTTTTTTTTAGCGGATTAGGATTTTTGTTCAGTGGAATTGCTTTTCCAATTCTAATATATTTTACGTTTACTATACTCTGGTTCTTCAATTCGGTGTTTTTAGCCATTCTATCCCTAGGAAGAAAAAAATAGTCTTTAAAGCAGTTTTAACTAATGTTTTTAGGATCAGGCATACCAACTTTATTGTAACCGGCATCAACGTAATGAATTTCACCTGTAACGCCGGCAGCTAAGTTACTTAGCAAATATAAAGCAGAGTTTCCTACATCGTGGATATCTACATTTCTTTTTAAAAAAGAATGATCCTCATTCCATTTGTATAAAAACTTTGCATCACCAATAGCTGATGCAGCTAATGTTTTTATTGGTCCAGCACTTATTGCATTTACTCTAATTTTTTTTTGGCCTAGATCCCTGGCTAAGTATTTTACACTTGCTTCAAGCGCAGATTTACAAACTCCCATGACGTTATAATTTGGAATTGCTTTAGTTGATTCGTAAGTAAGAGTTAATAAGCTTCCACCATCCTTCATTATTTTTGCTGCCTCTTTAGAAACTTCAGTAAAAGAAAAGCATGAAATCAACATACTTCTTAAAAAGTTTTCTCTTGTAGTATTTAAGTACTCACCTGATAGTTCTGATTTATCAGAAAACGCTACTGCATGGACAACAAAATCAATTTCTCCCCAGTGAGATTTTATATCCTCAAATAATTTGATTACTTCATCTTTTTTTTCAACATCACAACTAAATGTTCTTTTAGAGTTTAATTTTTCCGCTAAAGGTATTACTCTTTTTTTTAAAGCATCTCCGAGATAAGTAAAAGCAAGTTCGGCACCTGCTTCAGCAAGTTTTTGGGAAATACCCCAAGCGATTGATCTTTCGTTCGCTACGCCCATGATTAACCCTTTTTTTCCTTTCATCAAATTCATATTTATATTTTCTCAAAAATTAGAGCTGCATTGGTTCCTCCAAAACCAAAACTATTTGACATGACAGTATTTAAAGTAACGTTTTTTTCTGATTTAGGTACTATTGGAAAATTTTTTGCCGTTTCATCTATTTCTGTTATATTTGCAGATCCAGCTATAAAATTATTTTTCATCATAATTAAGCAATAGATAGCTTCGTGAACTGATGCCGCTCCTAAAGGGTGACCCGATAAAGATTTTGTTGAACTTATTTTTGGAATATTCTCGCCAAAGACTTCTTTAACCGCTTTAAGCTCTGTTACATCTCCAACAGGTGTAGATGTTCCATGTGTATTTATATAATCAATTTTATTTTTTGATGTAGCAATAGCCATATTCATACATCTCACAGCACCCTCTCCTGATGGCGCTACCATATCGTAACCATCCGATGTTGCTCCATAACCGGTTAGTTCTGCATATATTTTTGCACCTCTGGCTTTAGCATGTTCGTATTCTTCGAGTACTAGAACACCGGCACCTCCAGCAATAACAAAACCATCTCGGGTTTTATCATAAGCTCTTGAAGCAGTTTCAGGTTTATCATTATATTTAGATGATAAAGCCGTCATCGCATCAAACATTGCTGTCATTGCAAAATGAACTTCTTCACTACCACCAGCAAAAACAACATCTTGTTTACCCATTTGAATAAGTTCCATAGAATTTCCAATGCAATGCCCACTCGTAGCACAAGCGGAACTCATCGTATAATTTGTTCCTTTAATTTTAAACGGTACTGCAAGTGTAGCAGAGGCAGTACTACCCATAGTTCTTGGAACAATAAATGGTCCCATTAATTTGGGAGTTTTAGCCCTAGCTTTATCCGAAGCTAGAATTACGTTTTCAATTGATGGACCACCTGAACCCATTACAATTCCAGTCTTTATATTACTTACTTCATTTTCTTCTAAGCCTGAGTCGGTAATTGCTTCTTTCATAGCTATATAATTATAGGCGGAACCTGAGCCCATAAATCTGATAGTTTTTCTATCAACATGATCGGAAAGTTTAATATTTGGCTTACCGTGTATATGACTTTTAAGATTGTATTCCTTATACTCTTCACAAAAAGAAATACCTGATTTAGAGTTTAATAAAGATTGATGCACTTCTTCTTGATTGTTGCCTAGGCAAGATACAATTCCTAGTCCGGTTATTACTACTCTTCTCATGATTTAAATAATCCTACTTTTAAGTTTTCAGCACGATAAATTACTTTTCCATCAGCGCTTACAACGCCATTTGCCAAGCCAACAGATGTACCTTCTTTTTTAAGAATTCTTTTCATGTTTATTTCGTAAGTAGCCACTTTAACATTTTTTAAAATTTCTCCTGTAAATTTAACCGAATTAACTCCCAATGCTCTTCCCTTTCCTGGTTCACCAGTCCAACCCAAATAAAAACCAACAAGTTGCCACATAGCGTCTAATCCTAAACAACCCGGCATTACTGGATCACCTTGAAAGTGACAATTAAAAAACCATAAATCATCTTTAATATCAAGCTCTGCTTGAATAAATCCTTTTTTAAATTCACCTGAATTATTATCAATTTTAGTAATTCTATCAAACATCAGCATTGGTGGAAGCGGAAGTTTTGCATTGCCCTCGCCAAATAAATCACCTTTTCCGCAAGAAATTAATTCTTCATAACTATAACTACTTTTTTGCATTATAACTTTTACTTGATTTATGAGTTTATTTATATATATTTAGTTTAGAATGATTATAAGCTATACACATAAAAAATAAAGAAAATGGATAAAAAAAAAGATTTCGCAGAAAAGCTTCGAACCTCAGGCCTCAGACCAACTAAGCAAAGAGTTAAATTAGCAGAGTATCTTTTTAACAGAGATAAAACTTTTCACTTTACCGTTGAGAAATTAGATAAAGCAATTAACAAAAAAAACGTTGAAGAAAAAATTGCCCTAGCAACAATTTATAATACAATACATGCATTTAAAAAAGCTGGTCACTTAAAAGAAATTTTATTAAAAGAAGGAAAAAATTATTTTGATACCAATGTTTCCTTTCACCACCATTTTTTTGATGAAGTGAATAATGAATTAATTGATATTGATAAAAACAAAATAGAATTAAAAAAAATGCCGACTCCTCCAAAAGGTAAATCTATAAAAAATGTTAGTGTAGTAATTAACATTGATAATGATAATCAAAATCACTAGTTTATAATCATTCTAAACTACTTGACATACAAATTATAAGTATTATGTTCTTTTCATTAACAATAAAGGAGTAAACATGGCACTTAAAGGTTCAAAAACAGAAGATAACTTAAAAGCTGCTTTCGCAGGCGAAAGCCAAGCTAATCGAAGATATCTTTACTTTGCTCAAAAAGCAGATGTTGAAGGTTACAACGATGTTGCATCAGTGTTTAGATCAACGGCAGAAGGTGAAACTGGACACGCTCATGGTCACTTAGAATATCTAGAAGAAGTAGGTGATCCAGCAACAGGTAAACCGATTGGTGAAACTAAAGCAAACTTAGAGTCAGCAGTAGCAGGTGAAACACATGAATACACAGACATGTATCCTGGTATGGCAAAAACAGCTAGAGACGAAGGGTTTGAAGAAATTGCAGACTGGTTTGAAACGCTTGCAAAAGCTGAAAAATCTCACGCTGGTAAATTTCAAAAAACTTTAGAGTCTATTAAGTAATCTATAATTTTTGTGGTGAGGGTTTAACTTCACCACAAAAAAATATTAAAATTTATAATTAATTATTAAATAAATACAATTACATGGCAAAAGAAGGTAGTACTGAAGCACCTATAAGACACCCGGTAGATTTTAATCATCCAGATTTCTTAGATCAAAAAAAATTAGATGATGAAATGAGAAGAGTTTTTGATATCTGTCATGGATGTCGTAGATGTTTTAACCTTTGCGATTCTTTTCCTAAACTATTTGACATGATTGATGACTCTAAAGATGAGGATGTTGAAAGTCTTAAAAGTGAACAATTTAAACCAGTCGTTGATGCTTGCACTCTTTGTGATATGTGTTTTATGACTAAATGTCCTTACGTGCCTCCGCATGAATTCAATTTAGATTTTCCACATTTAATGCTTAGATACAGAACTGCACAAAGAAAAAAAAATGAACTTCCTAAAATACCATATCAACTTGCTCAAATAGATAGAAATGGAAAAATTGGTGTTTTTTTTTCAAAATTTTTAAACTGGATTACAAATATAAAAAATACTACTTTTAGAAAAATTTTAGAGTTCATTGCTCATATAGATAAAAAAGTAAAACTACCTGAATATAATTCAGAAACATTTGCTAGTTTCTTTAAAAATAATGTAAAAAAAATTAGCTTAGGAAGATCAACGGATAGAAAAGTTGTAATTTATTCAACATGTTTTGTGAATTTTAATAAGAAAAACACAGGTGTGGCAGCTTTAAAAGTTTTAAAAAAAAATGGTGTAGACGTAGAACACGCGTACCCCGGATGTTGTGGTATGCCTTTTTTAGAACAAGCAGATTTGCCAAGAGTTGTTGAACAAGCAAAAAAAGTTTCACAGGATTTACTTAAATGGATAGATAAAGGATACAAGGTAGTAACACTTACTGCTAGTTGTGGCTTAATGTTAAAATTTGAATGGCCATTATTATTACCAGAAAACTCCGACATAAAAAAATTATCTAAACATGTTATTGATATTGATGAATATATAGTGGATATAGCAGAAAAAGAGGGATTAGCACCTGGATTGAATGAAATTGATGGAGGCGTGACAGTTCATAACGCTTGTCATGCAAGGGCGCAAAATATGGGAATTAAAGCGAGAGATATGTTAAAAAAAATACCAAATATAAAGTTGGATATCGTAGAAAGATGTGCAGGACACGGAGGAACCTTTGGTGTTATGAAAGACACACACGATCTAGCTGTAAAAGTCGGTAGACCAACTGCAAGACAAGCCGATAATAAAAAAAATAAATATATGGCTTCTGATTGTCCATTAGCAGGAAAACATTTAAATCAACTTTCAAAAGATACAGACATTCGACACGATGAGGCATTACATCCTATAGAAATAATGGCAAAGGCATATAAATTGTAATCATGAATAAACAATTGAGAGAAGTCACTAAAGCAGACCTCATACCAGCTGAGGAATATGCAAAAAATAGAAAAGCTTTTAGAAAGGAGATTGTTTCTTATAAGCAAGATAGAAGGGTCTCACTAGGACCTTACGCTAATTTTTATTTCGAGTCTTTTGAAACAATGAAAGCGCAAATACAAGAAATGTTGCACATAGAAAAAGGTGGAGACGAACAATTAAAAGATGAATTAGCTGCGTATAATCCTCTTATACCAAAAGGAAAAGAATTAGTTGCTACATTAATGTTTGAAATAGACAATCCCTTAAGTAGAGCAGAGTTTTTAAATAAAGTAGGCGGTATAGAAGAAAAAATTTTTTTAAAAATCGGAAATGAAAAAATTAAATCAATCCCAGAACAAGACGTTGATAGAACTTCAGCAGAAGGCAAAGCGTCATCTGTACAATTTATACATTTTGAGTTTTCCGATGCTCAAATAAAAGAATTCAAAGATCTCTCAAATGAAGTAATTATTGGTATAGACCATGAAATGTACTCACACACATCAAAATTGACAGATGCAAATAAAAAATCTTTAGCTTTGGATTTTGATTAAAACAAACCCCATAAGCTCTTTTTTTTTAACCAACCTTTAAATTCTCCAGAGTTAATTTTGCACCACTCATCTTGGCATTTAGTAATTTGCACTAATCTCCCTTTTTTTAATAACGCTAATGGATTAGAATAAATTGTAGAGTTACTAAACATAACTAATTCATCATCTACTGTTAAAGCAGCCTTTTTTTTTGATAATTGTGAAACATGTATCCAACCAGAATTATTTTCATGATCTCTAATTTTTCTAAAATTATCAGAGCGGTCTTGAACTAAAACGGGTAAAAATTTTTTATTGTAAATTATTTTTATTGGGTGATCAAACGAGGGACCTTGTCGTAAGTTTACTTTATCATTTCTTAAAGTCCTAAAATATTCTTCTTCAGAATATAAATTTTCAAAAGTAAATAAAAAAAATAATAATAAAGTAAATTTCAACGACATTTATTTAAACATTTAGGATTAATTAATATTTTAATTTTTTTTAACGTCATTGTAAGAGAATTAAATATTAAAATATTATTATTTAAATCACTTTGTAAATTCAAAATAGTTTTTAATACCTCATTTGCTTGAAGTGACCCTAGTATGCCTGCGACAGGAGAAAAAATACCCTCTGTATCACAATTATTTTCTGTATCAGGCTGTTCCGGCATAAAACATCTAAAACAAGCAGATTTTTTTTTAAAATTAAATTTTAAAAGCTGGCCGTCAAATTTACTTATTGCAGCTGAAATTAAAATTTTTTTATTTTTTTTACAATAATCATTTATTAAATATCTCGTTTGAAAGTTGTCTGTTCCATCACAAATAATATCGTAATTTTTAAGAACTGACCTAATATTATTAGATTCAATTCTTATTTTAAAAGTTCTAATTTTAATCTTTTTATAAATTTTTTTTATTTTAGATTTTGCTTGGTAGACTTTATATTTATCAAGATCTTTGGCAGTAAATAAAATTTGCCTATTTAAATTACCAAGCTCTATCTTATCATGATCTACTAAACCAATATTACTAACGCCAGAAGAAGCAAGGTAGGTAAGGAGTGGACATCCTAAACCACCTAATCCAATTATTAAAACTTTAGCTTTTGCTATTTCTTTTTGACCCTTAATACCTATTTTTTTTAAAATAATTTGTTTTTCAAATCTTTTAAAATCGTGAAAATTTAAGGGCATCAATAATTACTTAATACCTGTAGACCCAAGTCCTCCTGAGCCACGAGGTGTGTTTTCAAGTTTATCTACCTCTTTAAGTGTTGCTTTGATAACTGGACACAGCACCATTTGAGCTATACGCAATCCTTTTTCCACTACAAAAGTATCTTTGCTAAGATTAATTAGTATTACTTTTAGTTCTCCTCTATAATCTGCATCTATTGTGCCTGGCGTATTCAAAACACTAATTTGTTTCTTAGCAGCTAAACCAGACCTAGGTCTAATTTGCACTTCAAAATTTTTAGGTATTGATAAAGCTAAACCAGTTGGAATTATAGCTGTATCACCTGGTTTTATCTCAACATTATTATTTAAATTAGCCGCCAAATCCATTCCAGAAGATCCATCTGTTTCATATTTAGGTAAAGATATATTTTTTGACAATCTTTTAATTAATATTTCTGTCATCAATAAGTTTACCTAACAAAATCTGTGCGATTTTATTTGCTATAAAGCTTTTTTTGTTTTTAGGAATAATTTTTATATTTCCTTCTTTATCTATCATTGAGACTTTATTGTAGTCTGAATTAAAACCAATTCCTTTTTGAGAAACGTCATTTGCAAAAATTAAGTCACAGTGTTTATCTTTTATTTTATTAATCGAATTTTTTGTTACATTTTCTGTTTCTGCAGAAAAACCTACAACAACGCGAGGTCTATTTTTATTATTTTTTGATAAAAACTCTAAAATATCATGATTTTTTTTAAGAGGAACTGATTTTAAATCAAGGTTATCTTTTTTTATTTTATTTTTACTTTTTTTAATTGGTTTAAAGTCCGATACAGCCGCAGCACATATCGCTAAATCAACGGGTAAGTTTTTTTTAACCTCGTTAAACATTTCATCAGCAGAAATAATTTTTTTAACATTAATACTCTTAGGAACAGTTAAATTTGAAGGACCAGAAATTAGGGTTGTTTTAATTCCAAGTTTATCTAACGCTATAGCGATTTCACAACCTTGTTTACCACTAGACTCATTAGAAATAAATCTAACAGGATCTAAGTACTCTCTTGTAGGCCCCGTTGTTACTAGGGCTCTAAAGTTTTTATTTTTTACAATATTTTTTTTATCAAAGTAATTCTGTAAAAAAGCAAAGATTTGTTTTGGACTTGACATCTTTCCTTCTCCAAATTCACCACATGCCATTTCACCTCTTTCAGGTCCAATAAATAAATAGCCAAAATCTTGTAAAATTTTTACATTTAATTGCGTGGCTTTATGCAGCCACATACGTACATTCATAGCAGGTATTAATAAAATATCTTTATTCGATGCTAACAAAACTGTAGTGGCTAAATCTTCTGCTCTACCAGTCGATAGCTTGCTCATAAAATTAGCAGTTGTAGGCATTACAATAATAATATCAGCCCATCTCGATAATGAAATATGATCTATTTCAGCTTCAGAGTCTTTATCAAATATATTTTCAAAAGTTTTTGTTTTAGATAAAGTCGTTAAGGATAAAGGTGTTACAAATTCTTTGCCACTCTTTGTTAGAATTGTTTTTATTTCAACATTATTTTTTTTTAGTAGTCTTATTAAGTCTAATGTTTTATACGCAGCTATACCACCACCAACAATTATTAGAATTTTTTTATTTTTTAATGTCATTATAGTAAGATTAAAATACTAATAAAAAGATAATTACAATACCAAAAAAACTTATAAGAATATTATTTCTGAAATTTTTGAGTTTCATTTGTTCTATTTCTAGGCTTTTATTATTTACACCCAAACTTAGCTTTCCTTCTGCCATTAATTTTAAAGCGTAGTCTGCTCTATCCATTAGACCGGGAAAATCTGGAATACGTTTTATTATTTCTGCAGATGTATTTAAAGCTGTATCAACGGCAGATTTAGGACTTTTTATATTTCTTAACCAACTTTCCAATACAGGTCTTGAAACTTCCCAGATATTTGTTTCAGGATACAATTTGCGAGCAACACCTTCAACTACAACCATCGTTTTTTGAAGCAACAATAATGCCGGCTGTGTTGCCATATTAAATTTTTCAGTTATTTCAAATAACTGAGCTAATAAATTTCCACCGGAAATATCTTTAATAGATTGACCAAATATTGGTTCGCCCACCGATCGCAAGGCTTGTGCAAATTCTTCCTTGGAAGCATCTTGTGGAACTAGACCGGCTTGAAAATGTACCTCTGCAACTTTTACATAGTCTCTGTTTATAAAACCGTATAAAATTTCCGCTAAAAATTTTCTATTATTTTTATCTAGTCTACCCATAATACCAAAATCTACAGGGACTATGTTGCCTTTTGCGTCTACAAACAAATTCCCTTGATGCATATCACCATGAAAAAAACCATCTCGTACTGCCTGTTTTAAAAAATGTTGAATTAAGTTTTCAGCTAATTTTTTTAAATTAACACCCTTTTGTTCTAAGTTCTTGTGTTCTCTAATTGAAACGCCATCAACCTTGTCTAGAGTAAGTATTTTTTTTGTCGTATAGTTCCAATATATCTTAGGTACAATAAAACCATCATCTTGTTTTGTATTTTCATACAATTCATTAGCAGCCGCAGCTTCAAACCTAAGGTCCATCTCAATGTTAGTAATTTCTCTTAAAAGATATACCACCTCAACAAGTTTTAATCTTTTTGCTTTTGATATTGTGTTTTCAATTACATAAGCAAATAACATTAAGGCGTCCAACTCTTCATTAAATAATTTTTCAATATCTGGTCTTAAAATTTTTATGGCCACTTGTTTTTCTTGATTTTCATTTTTAATTTTTGCTAAATGAACTTGAGCAATAGATGCTGCAGCGATAGGCTCACTAATTTCAATTATATTTTGAAATTGTTTTTCACCTATTTCTCTTTTAATAACCTTTTTTGCCTCGTAAAGATCAAAAGCCGGAACTTTGTCCTGTAACTTTTCTAAATCATTTGCCATTTGTTCACCAATTATATCTGGTCTAGTAGCTAAGAATTGACCAAGTTTGATGAATGTAGTACCCATACCTTGAAGCGCTATACAAAGTTTTTCTCCAGGTTTTTTTTCATCATCTATTCGATTATTTTCAGACCCAATCGAAATAAAGCTAAAAAAAAGATTAATTAAAAAAGGCATTTGATGTACTTGATTAATTGTATCAATTGCACCTGATTTAGATAATTTTCTTGCAATTTGAAATAGCTTAAAAACTCTTTTAAACATTTAAATTTTCCATCCAGAGTGTATAGCTGAAATACCGTTAGAGAGGTTTCTATATTCTACATTGGAAAAATTATTATTTATCATTAGTTCTGAAAGCTGATCTTGATTATAGAAAGCGTCAATACTTTTAACTAAATATTCATAAGGGTCCGATGCACCCGTAATATATTTTCCTATTATGGGTATAGTTTTTGAGTAATTTTTATAAAAAAAATTTAACATTTCATTATCTATTTTAGAAAATTCCAAACACATAAATCGTCCACCAGGTTTAAGAACTCTATATGCTTCCTTAAGTGCCGTATTTATATTTGTTACGTTTCTTATGCCGTAGCTAATTGAATATAAATCGTATAGTTCATCTTTTACAGGTAAATTCTCTGCTTTTGCTTTAATCCATTTAATATTTCTATAATTTTTTAGATTATTTTTTCCTTCATCTAACATTTGATTATTTGGCTCTACACAAGTTATTTTTGTAAAATTTTTTACCCTATCTGAAAACATTCTCGCAATATCCCCTGTACCTGAAGCAACATCAATTAAATTTGAACCTTTTACGGGATTCATCCAGTCAATAAACTTACTTTTCCAAATACGGTGAACTCCAAATGACATGATGTCGTTCATTATGTCGTATTTTTTATAAACTTTTGAAAATACAGAATTGACTAATTCTGCTTTATCTAGAATAATATTTTTCATTTAATAGTTATATGCCAGAATTACCAGAAGTAGAAGTCGTTAAAAAGTCTTTAATTAAAAAAGTTCGAAATTTAATTATAAAATCAGTGAAAATTAATGACGGCAAGTTAAGATATAAGATAGAAAAAAAACAAACCATAAAAATTGTTGGTTTAAAAATAAAAAATATCTTAAGGCGGTCAAAATTTTTGTTATTTTTTTTAAATAAAGATGTTGTAATACTAGCTCATCTTGGAATGACAGGTAAGTTTTTTTTTATAAATAAAAAAAATATAAAATATAAGACAAGCTTTTACTATGATGTTAATAAAACTAAAGATCAAAAACATGACCATATAATTTTTAATTTATCAAAAAATCAAAAATTAATTTATAACGATGTTAGAAAATTTGGTTTTATTAAATTATTAGATAGAGTAAATTTAAAAAACAATAAACACCTAAAAAATTTAGGACCAGAGCCATTAAGTAAAAAATTTAATTTTATTTATTTTAAGCATTATATATTAAATCGAAATAGGGCTATAAAAGATGTTTTAATGGACCAGAAATTTGTGTCTGGATTGGGTAATATATACGTAAATGAAATACTTTTTTTTAGTAAAATTAAACCAACAAGAAATATAAAAGATATTTCAGACGATGAGATAAAAAAGATTGTAAAATTTACAAAAACAACTTTAATTAAGGCTATAAATTTAGGGGGATCGTCGATAAAGGATTTTTCTAGTAGCAGTGGAAAAAAAGGCTCGTTTCAACAGCATTTCAAAGTTTATGGAAAAAAAAATGAAAAATGTCCTAGAAAAAACTGTAATAGCTTTGTAAGCAAAATAGTTACATCTAATCGCTCATCATTTTACTGCAATAAGTGTCAAAAATAATAAAGTTGACCGTATTTAATTGCACATATATACAATCTTAAAACATGCCTAATACCAAATCAGCAATCAGAAGAGTAAGAAGAGTAAAAAAACAAACTCAAGTTAATAGAGTTAGAAAAAGTAAATACAAAAATGCTGTAAAACAAATGGATCTTTTTTTAAAGACTAAAGAAAAAGAAAAAGCAAAAAAATATTTTTCAAAATTTCAATCGATTCTAATGCAGGTTGCTAAATCTGGGATTATAAGTAAAAACACAGCTGCTAGAAAAATTTCTAGAACTTCAAAAAAAATTTTATCTAAGTAATCAATTTCAAGTTGATAGTATCACAAATACAACTCAACATTTAGAATCACTTTACTAAATATTGAAACTTCAATCATAGAGTTGCAATTTTTTTTTCTATCTGAACGATAGTTGTACAACCTAATAAGAATTTTTTTTTTAAATTAAGAAATACTTGTTGCAAATTTTTTTAAAAGAGCGTTTAAGTAATTTCTTCTTACAATCACATGGAAAACAATAACACAAAAAAACAAAACGCTTTCGTCTCCGAGGAAGAAAAAACTTTGAACTGGGATGAAATGCAAAACGCTTTTAAGAAAACATTTGGTAGCGAAGTTTATAACAGTTGGTTGCAAAAAATCTCTCTCGTGAAAGAATATAACGACCATATCATTCTTGGTGTGCCGACTCGATTTTTTAGAGATTGGATTGTTTCTAGATATTTAGATAAAATTCTAGAGCAGGTGAAAAGCTTCAAACTAAGTTTAAACAGAATAGAGTTCAAAATTATTGAGGAAAATAAACAAAATCAAGAATTTATTAAAATTGATGAACTTAATAAAGTTACAGAAATTAAAGATTCAATACTAAATTATAATAGACTAAATCCGAATTTAAACTTTAATAGTTTTATCAAAGGTAAAAGTAATGATATTGCACTATCCTATTCACAAAAAGTTTGCGAGCATATTTCTAGATATAATCCTTTATATATATGTGGCGGGGTAGGACTTGGTAAAACACATCTCTTGAATGCTATAGGGCTAGAGCTTCAAAGCAACAATAACGTAATGTTCATTTCTGCAGAACGATTTATGTATCATTTTATCAAATCTATTAAAAAAAATGATATGGTAAATTTCAAAGATTTTTTTAGAAAATCTTCAGTTTTTATAATAGACGACATTCAATTTATTAGCGGTAAAGAAAGCCTGCAAGAAGAATTTTTTCACACATTTAACAGTTTAATGGATAAAGGCTCACAAATTATTATTTCCGCTGATCGAGGACCTATGAAGTTAGATAGAGTTCAAGATAGAATAAAATCTAGATTAGCTGGTGGGCTTGTTGTTGATATTGATGCGCCAGATTTAGAATTAAAAATAAAAATTATAAAGAAGAAAATTGAAGAGATACAAAATCAATTTAAAGAAAACATTAATTTAAGTGAAGACGTGATTAATTATATTGCAAGCGAAAGTAAAACAAACATACGTGAGTTAATAGGCGTACTTAATAGAGTAATAGCATTTAGTAGAGTGCACAATAAAGAATTAAATATAAGTGATTGTAAAAATATTTTAAGAGATGTATTTAGCCAAATTAAAATTATAACAGTTGATAAAATTCAGAATGTTGTTTCAAACTATTTTAATATTGCATTGAGTGAAATGCTTTCACAAAGAAGATCTAGACCTTTAGCTAGACCTAGACAAATAGCAATGTACTTAGCCAAGAAAATGACAACGAGATCTTTACCAGAAATAGGTAGAAGATTTGCCAATCGAGATCATACAACAGTTATTCATGCTGTTAAAACTATTACAAGACTCTCAGAGCAAGATGATGAAATGAAAAAAAACATCAACCAAATTAAAAGTTTGTTATCAGACCAATAATTAAATGCAATTTGCAGTTAAAAGAGACGTTTTATTAAAATCGTTAAATTTTGTTCAGGGTGTTGTTGAAAAAAAAAATACGCTACCAATACTTTCTAACGTTTTATTACAACTTAAAAATAAAAAATTATCTATAGTTGCCACAGATCTCGACATTGTTTTTTACGATGAAATCAGTGATGTAAAAATAATCACCGAAGGTAGCACCACAACATCTGCTGCCATTTTATTTGACATACTAAGAAAAATTTCTTCTAACTCCGAGTTAAACTTTGATTTAAAATCTCAAAATAAACTTAGCCTCAAAAGTGAAAATGCAGATTTTAATTTATTATGTTTGCCTACAGATAATTTTCCTACATTTGCAGATGAATTTGAGGGTCAAGAGACCCCCTTAAATAACGATAGATTTTTAAAGCTTTTAAATAAAACAAAAATTTCAATATCTAATGATGATACAAGACATTATTTAAATGGAATATTTCTTCATCTAACAGAAGGCCATGGACGAAATTTTTTAACTGGTGTAGCTACAGACAGCCATAGATTATCTTCCAGTAGCCTAGAAATTGAAAATACAAGTGATTTTTCATCTTTAATTTTACCTAGAAAAACAGTTTATCAGTTGTGCTCTCTTTTAGCTGAAACAGGAGATAATCTCTCAATGCAAACAAGTGATAATAAAATTAAATTTAATTTAGGCAACATGAAATTGATATCCAAAGTAATAGATGGAAAATTTCCAGATTACAAAAAAGTTGTACCGGCTACAAACGACAAAATTTTAGTTGTATCTTCAAAAGATTTTATCAGCTCAATCGAAAGAGTGGCGAGTGTATCTTTAGATAGAAAAGAGGGTGTAAAACTAGCAATAAATAAAGATAGTGTTCAACTTTCTGTTAATAGCGCAAATTCTGGAGAGGGAAATGAAAAGATAAAAGCTGAGTTTAGCTCTGAAAATTTAAATATAAGTTTCAATTCAAAATACTTGATCGATATTGCTTCTGAGGTAGAGGACAACAATTTAAAAATGAATTTAAAAGACTCAACATCACCAGTTTTAATTGAAGACAAGTCTGATAAAAATAGTTATTACGTCATTATGCCGATGAAAATATAGGTTATTCATATTTAAGAAATTATTTTATTTTTTGCCTCTATAATTGTTGATACCAAATAGTTTTAAGTCACTTTGAACGTAAGTAATTTTATATTTAGAAAAAAAAATGATATGGTTAATAAATTCTATAAATAATGTCTAAAAAATCTGAACTTCAAAATAAACCTTCTTATGGTGCTGACTCTATAAAAGTCTTAAAAGGACTTGATGCAGTTAGAAAAAGGCCAGGGATGTATATTGGCGACACCGATGATGGTTCAGGCTTACATCATATGGTTTTTGAAGTAGTAGACAATTCAATAGATGAAGCTTTAGCGGGCCACTGTAAAAATATTAACATTTCAATAAACTCAGATAATACTGTCACAGTTGAAGATGATGGAAGAGGTATCCCAGTTGACATGCATAAAGGTGAAAAAATGTCTGCTGCAGAAGTAATTATGACCCAATTACACGCAGGTGGAAAGTTTGATCATGACTCTTATAAAGTATCAGGAGGCTTACATGGTGTGGGTATATCAGTTGTGAATGCTCTTTCAGAAAAGTTAGATTTAAATATTTATAGAGATGGAAATGAGTATGAAATTAAATTTAAAGATGGAAATTCTATAAAACCTCTTAAAAAATTAGGAAAAACAAAAAAAAAAGGTACTAAAATAAATTTTATGCCTTCAAAACAAATATTTTCCTCCACTAAGTTTAGTGCAACGATACTTGAAAAAAGAATTAGAGAATTAGCTTTTCTCAATAAAGGAATAGGAATTAAATTAACTGATAATACATCAAAAAAACCTAAGGAATTATTACATAAATATGATGGCGGTATATTGGAATTTGTTAAACATATTAATAATAAAAAACCGATTTTAGTTAACAAAAACGAAAAAGAAGTATTTAAAAAACCAGTTTATGTAACAGCAACAAAAAACAATGTAATAGTAGAATGTTCTTTTGAATGGAATGCAGGTTATTCGGAAGAAGTATTACCATTCACGAATAATATACCGCAAAAAGATGGAGGTACCCACCTACTTGGTTTTCGAAGTGCTCTGACTAGAGTAATTAATAAATATACTGGAGATAAAAATAACAAAAAAAATAAAATTACTTTATCAGGTGAAGATATTAAAGAAGGCCTAACTGCCGTGTTGTCAATTAAGATGCCTGATCCAAAATTTTCTTCTCAAACAAAAGATAAATTGGTTTCATCTGAAATAAGAAATATTGTTGAACATGTAATCAGTGAAAAAGTTTCAACATGGTTTGATCAAAACCCTTCAATTGCTAAAACTGTTTTAGAAAAAATTTCTCAAGCAGCTATGGCAAGAGATGTAGCCAGGAAAGCAAGAGACAATGTAAGAAGGAAGGGCACTTTTGAATTATCAGGATTGCCTGGCAAACTTGCAGATTGTCAAATACAAAAGAGGGAAGGAACGGAGTTATATATTGTAGAAGGAGACTCAGCAGGAGGTTCGGCAAAACAAGGAAGAGTTAGAGAATATCAAGCCGTCTTGCCTCTTAGAGGAAAAATTTTAAATACATACGTAAATGGAAAATCTAATGGAGAAGATCAATCTACAAAAGCTTTATCAAAGATGATGTCCTCAAATGAAATTGTTACTTTGATCAATGCCCTAGGAACAGGTTCTAAAGATTTTAATATTGAAAACTTAAGATATGACAAAATTGTAATTATGACAGATGCTGATGTGGACGGATCTCACATTAGAACTCTTTTATTAACTTTTTTTAATAATTACCCATTCAACCAATTAATTGAAAATGGTCATGTATATTTAGCACAACCACCATTGTTTAAAGTTACTAAAGCAAACAAAAGTGTTTACATAAAAGATGAAAAATCGTTAGAAGATTATATTATGAATGCTGGAAAATTTGATAAGAAAGTTAAAAAAGGCTCTTTAGAATTTAAAAAACTTATGCAGGAGCAAAGAGAAAAATTATCCATACAGCGCTTTAAGGGTTTGGGAGAAATGAATCCCGAAGAACTTTGGCAGACAACGTTAAACCCAGAAAATAG
>Ga0209425_10001524_pt1 | contig 27062 bp, 41 predicted proteins | sample COG_05_FD_184749 | JGI IMG/M metagenome (GOLD analysis project Ga0209425, IMG submission 184749) | Pelagic Microbial community sample from North Sea - COGITO 998_met_05 (SPAdes) (version 2) | ecosystem: Environmental > Aquatic > Marine > Neritic zone/Coastal water | place: Helgoland, sampling...
AAATGGTAAGTCTCACAGGACAAGGTGTATTCCCTACAATTTTAACAAATGATAATTATCTAATTCCTAATAGAGATTTTAGATCAATGCCTGAAGGTATTGAAATGATCAAATCTATAGCACACCCCTCATATGAAAATCCTCCAAGTAATCTTAAAACAATAGAAATGTTAAAACAAATGAATGCTAATTTTAGATCATCATTTGAAAACATACAAAAAGATTTATCCCCATTGAAAAAATTCATAGCAGATATTCAAAAAGAAATAGCAGAAGAAGAAAAAAATGCGTAAAAGAATAGAAGATTATAATAAAACACTACCTATATTAGAGGTATATCGTTGTGTTCAATCAGAAGGAAGTAGGATTGGAAGACCTACAATTGCAGTTAGAACAACTGGTTGTACACATAGATGTTACTTTGGAGAAGGAGGTTGGTGTGATAGTTGGTATACTAGTATACATCCAGAAAAAGGTATATTTACATTTAACGACATTATAAAAATTTATGATGAAAATCCACACGTAAAAGAAATGATGCTAACAGGAGGATCACCTACAATGCACCCTGCATTAATTAATGAAATAACACATTTTGCACATGAAAGAAATATTATTATTACTATCGAAACTGAAGGATCTGCTTTTGTTGAAACCGATTATCCTATTAACCTTCTTTCTATTAGTCCTAAGTTTTCTAATAGTGTTCCTGTTGAAGGAGCTGTTACGCCTGCTGGGAAGATTGTTGACGAAAAATTTATAAAAATACATAATAGAAAAAGATTAAACACAGAAGCAATTAAACAAATGATAAAATTCCACTCTGATTATCATTATAAACCTGTGTGGGATGGAACAAAAGGTAATTTAAAAGAAATTGAAGATTATAGAATTGAATTAGATATACCTAAAACAAAAACATTTATTATGCCTGCTGGAGATAATAGAGAACAATTAATAAAAATGTACCCAATAGTATTTAATATGTGTGCTGAACATGGTTATAATATGACTGGTAGAGATCATATTATTGCTTTTAATCAAGAAAGAATGGTGTAATGGAAGAAGCATTAAAAATATTAAAGGAAATAGAAGATAATGTTGAGGTATGTTGTGCTGTAACTATGGAACCCGATGAAGTACTCTTATTAATAGATAAATTAAAAAAAATATTAGAAAATTATGATAAAGGAAGTAATATCAAGTAAAGACTTACAAACAGCTATAAATGGTTTAAGTCAAGTTATAAATAACTACTGTAAACATGAAGGAGGAGGAATCGTGTTTATCTGTATTATGAAAGGAGGATTTATGTTTTTTAGTGATTTAATCAAAAAAATAAATTACCCAATCGAAGTTGGTTTTGTTAAATGTAGCTCATATGATGGTTTTGAACAAAAATCTATAGAAATGCATTACGATGTTGAAGTAAAAATAAAAGATAAAACAGTATTTCTTGTAGATGATATTTTAGACAGTGGGAATACAATGAATGAGTTAAAAGACTATTATATGAAATTAGGAGCTAAACAAGTAGAAACAGTTTCAGCAGTTTATAAAGAAAACTTGGATTTCCCAGATCACTTTTTTATATATAAACAACCAACAAACGTTAACCCATGGTACATTGGATATGGTATGGATGGACCAAAAGGATATAGTAGAAATTTAGACACAATACATACATTATAATGAAAAAAAAATTAGATTTAGAATGCACACAAGAAGGATTTGCTAATGGCGTTGCGCCTGGTTTTCCTTTAAATGATCAAGAAAAATCAGACATGATTGAACAAGCTACTAAAGCATATGGAAAATTTTTAGATGCTTTAAAATGCGATTGGAGAAATGATCCCAATTCAAACGATACACCTAGACGTGTAGCTAAAGCATATGTAAATGACTTATGGGCAGGTAGATACACTGCAATGTCACCAATTACTTCCTTCCCTTCTGATGGTTATGATGGAATTGTAATTGAAAGAAATATTCCATTAACATCAATGTGTTCACATCACCACCAAACAATTGGGGGTGTAGTTCATATTGGTTATATTACATCAGAAAAAGGAACAGTTGTAGGTTTAAGTAAATTAAATAGAATTGTAGAGCATTTTGGTAGAAGAGGAGCAATACAAGAACAATTAACTACCGCAATTCACCAAGCAGTAGATAAAATTTGTGAGGATAACTTAGGTGTTATTATCACAATAGTAGCAACACACAATTGTGTAAGTTGTAGAGGTATTAAACATAAAGGAGCTGCAATGGTTACAACAAAAGCTTCAGGTGTGTTTAGACACAATGGAAATGACGCAAGACAGGAGTTTTTTAACTCATTAAAAATTAATAACGGAGGACATCAAATTTAAAAAAAATTATGGAAAAAACACAAGAATTAGTAGATCAAATTAAAGAACAAATAGTATTAATTGAATCAGAAATAGATAAAACAACAGCAGCAGCAAAAGGAAGATGTAGATCTGCAGCTAATAAAATCAAAAATTTATCTGCTGACTTTAAAAGAAATCACAAATAATGGCTTATTATATTGCAACAGTAAAAGTTCAAGATGAGAACGAAAGAGGTAGAATTTCAAACACAAATGAAACATATTGTGTAGAAGCAGAATCAGTTACAGAAGCAGAAGCTAAAGTAGTAAAAGAATTCGAAGGCTACTCAATGGACTATCAAGTAAAATCAGTGAAAGAATCAAAAATCATTAAAATATTAGAATAATGGGAAAGCAGTTAACAATAGAATTTGACGAAAAATTAAGCCCTAAATATTGGAATGTACCTTTTGTAGATGAAGTACAAGAATTTAATGACACATTTGGTAAACCTAATAATTATAAACCAACAATTGGTGAAAAAAAAGAATGGCAATTTGTTTATGATTTTATACAAGAAGAATTAGATGAATATAAAGAAGCTTGTGAAAAAGGAGACATTGTAGGAATATTAGATGCATTATGTGATATTACTTATGTTTCGTTAGGTAATGGAGCTTTATTGCATGGTTTAAAAGGTAAAGTATGGAAAGCATATGCTGAAGTACAAGCATCAAACATGTCTAAATCATGTGAAACCCAAGAAGTAGCTGAAGAAACAGTTAAATTAAGAGCTGAAGAAAAAGGCCACCCATGTCATTGGGAAAAAATAGGAGATCGTTATGTAGTATATCGTTCAAGCGATAGAAAAGTAATGAAATCTATTAATTATTTTGCACCAAACTTAAAACAATTTTTTACAGATGAAGAACTTAGACAAACTACCGGATCCTAAATTACACCAAATTATAAGTTTTGTTAAATCAGGAGTAAGAATATTAGGTTACGTTTTTATACCCTTTAATATTAGTGTTGCTGTAACATTACTTATAGTATCTGAAGCAATAGGAATAATTGAAGAACTCGTGTAAAAAATTTGGAGAAGCAAAATATCCTTCGTATATTGGCGTATGTATAAAAACTGTTATGTAATCAAAAAACCTGACGTTTGGAACGTCTACGATGTCCATTTATGGACAGATGAAGGTTATTTTGTAGAAGAATTCCAAAATTATGGTTATCAAGAATGTGATCAATACCATGCAACTCATTGGGGTTTAAAGGATGAACCATTAAAAAAAGTTTACAATTGGAATAGAGAAACCCAAGGTATGCACTATGCAGATCATACTAGAGGAAATATACACACAAAATTCCTAATTGACAAGTATGGTACTAATGATGAAATTTCTAAAACTCACAGAGAAGTATTTTTTGATATTGAGATTGAGATAGGAGGAGCATTAACACCAGAATATATAGCACAAGCACCTATGCCCATTACATCAATTGCTTGGTGGGACAAACAAGCAGATGAATGGGCTATTGTTATTTTAGATAAAACAGGTGAAATTAAAGCGGGTACACAAGATGGTAGAGAAATTATACCTGTAAAACGTGAAAATGATTTAATTGAAGTGTTTTTATCTAGAATGGAAGCTATACAACCTGACATTTTAGTAGGTTATAATAGTGATTATTTTGATATTCCTTACATTTACTACAGAATAAAAAATCGTTTAGGTGAACGTACAGCAAAACGTTTGTCACCAATTAGAATCGTTGAAGAACGCGATAAAAGATGGTACCCAGATCAACCAATTAGAATTGCAGGTGTAACATCACTCGATTACATGCGATTACATAAAAAATATTCATTTCAACAAGAACCATCTATGAAATTAGATTCTTTAGGTGAAAAATATGTTAATCAAAAGAAAATTGAATATGATGGATCATTAGATCGATTATTTCGTGAAGACAAACAAAAGTTTATAGATTATAACTTTGTAGATGTTTTAATTTTAAAAAAATTAGATGAAAAATTTAAATATTTAGATTTAACTAAAAATATATCACATAAAGGTAAATGTGTGTATGAAGAAGTTTATCAATCATCTAGAACACAAGATGGAGCTATATCAGCTTACTTATTAGGTGAAGAAATTATACCACCGAATAAAGATCCAAACCCAATTATAAAACAAGACGCAGAAGGAAATAAATTATCATATGCAGGTGGATATTTATTTTGCCCTAAAACAGGTATTTACAATTACATGTTTGATGAGGATTTAACATCACTATATCCTTCTATTATTATGTCTCTTAACATTGGAAGAGAAACTTTAGTAGGACGACTTGTAACACCAGATGATAGAGATAACAGATTAGCTTTAAATGATCTTAAAAAAATGGATCCTAAAGATGAATTTGAAGTTGAAAATTTACAACGAAGTAAAAAGATATTATCTGTAGGCGAAATATTAGCATTAATAGAACAAAATGATTTAGCAATTACTGCAAACGGTGTAATGTTTAGAACAGACAAACCATCTACATTGTCAGTTGTATTAGCACAATGGTTTGATGAAAGAGTTGTGTATAAAAATGCAATGAAAAAAGCATACAAAGCAGGTAATAAAGAAGAAGGTGATTTAAATCATTTACGTCAATATACAATGAAAATTTTACTTAATTCATTGTATGGTGCCACAGCATTACCTACGTTCAGATATGGATCTGTATTATTAAGTGAAGGTATTACACTTACAGGACAAAGAATTATTCAGGATTCAGGTACATTTATAAACAAGACAGCCGAAGAAACATTACAAACAGGTAAGGACGTTTATGAAATTAGAACTACACCTCGTCAACGATATGAAGATTGTACAGGTGTTGTAGTTTATGAAGATACAGATTCATGTTATGTTAATGCTGAACCATTATTACGTAAATTAAATCCAGATTTTGATGATTTAGACGAAGCAACTAAAGCAGACAAGCTTGAAGCAATGTCATTAGAATATGAAAAGAAAATCAATGTATATTATGATGATTTAGCATTAAATGCGTTTAATGTCCCAACAGACAAACATAGATTAGAAATGAAAACGGAATGTACAATACGTTCCGCGTTCTTTTCAGGTAAACGTAGATATGCGCAGTATATTACAAAGAAAGAAGGTGTACCTTGTGATGAAATTGATGTAAAAGGTCTTGATTTTAAAAAATCAAATTTTCCACCATTATTTAGAACATTTTTTGAAGAAATATTACATAAAATATTATTTGGTGCTACAAGGGAAGAAATAGATAAAGAAATATTAACATTTAAGGAATCACTTAAAGACATAGACTTTGTTGAAATATCAAAACCAACAGGAGTTAAAAACATGAAAAAATATACAGGTCTCCCTGCTAGTGCAGATTGTATATTTAGTGAATTTGAAAATAAAGCCCCTGTAGGTGTTAAAGCGGCCGTAAGATATAATGATTTACTTAAATTTAAAAATTTAGATAGAAAACACACTCAAATTGTGGAAGGTGATAAAATTAAATGGGTTTATTTAAGAGATAATCCATATAAAATTGACACTATGGGATTTTTAGATTTTGATTTACCAAAACCTATTCGTAAGTTTATTGAAGAATATGTGGATATACCAAGATCTTTTGATACGATACTTAAGAACAAATTAGAGTCGTTTTATCAAGATCTCGGGTGGGGAAATTTAACACTCAATACGTATGTTCAACAGTTTTTTAAGTTTTAAAAAGGTTATATGATAAGTAAAAAGGTTATATCAGATATAGTATCTAAATATTCATTAGGTAATAATATAGAAAAGGTTAAATGGGTTATCACAGATGAAAAATTCATTATCCATTTTATTAATGATTCTAAAAATTTAGTAGGATACGTAGATTATAGAAAAGAAATTGGTCTTAAACCAGGTGATTATGGTATTTTCAATACATCCCAACTTATTAAGTGTTTAAATATACTAGATGGAGATATTTTAGTTGATGCTACAACATCAAAACTTAACATGGCGGATACAAACTATGACATAAAATTTAATCTTGCAGACCCTGCCGTAATACCAAATGTACCAGATGTAAGTAATAATTCAGATGAATGGAGTGTTACTTTTGATGTTAATGATGAATTTATAACAAGATTTGTTAAGTCAAAAGATGCATTAAGTGAATTAGAAACATTCACAATTGAAACTCGAGAGGGCTTTACAGGTGAAGAATTAGTATTTACAGTTGGTACAAATATTACAAACACAATTGAATTTACAGTAGAATCAACAATTAATGAATCATTTGGAGCTATACCATTTAATTCTAACTTAATGAAAGAAATATTAAAAGCAAATAAAGATTACCATACAGGAGAAATTCGTATTAATAAAAAAGGTTTATTAGACGCACATTTTAATTGTGGTGATGATTTATATACAGGATATTATTTAGTAAGAAAACAAGAAAACAATTAATCTAATGAATGAAGAAATTATAAAACAAGTTACAGAATATGTTTATAAAAACTATAAACTATATAAGGATAAACAATTAATTATTAAAGAACTTGATAATTGTTTTCATATATGTAGACATAAAGATGAATCTCCCCTAATATTAGGTAAAAAAATAATAAATAATTAATAAAAAACAAATTATGAGCAAACAATTAATCTTAATAACAGCCCCTTTTAACTGTGGGCATTGTGAAACAGCTAAAAAAGAATTACCCGATTGGACTAGAAAAAATGGATGGGAATTTACTGAAATTGAAGATGATCCTAAAGATGAATTAGGAACAGATACTTATCCTACTATAATGATACGTGTTAACGAAAAAATGGTAAACACTATTATAGGGTATAATAAAAATAATTTAATAAAAGAATTAAAAAAATATTAATATGAGAGGAAGACAAAAAGGTCAAACCAAACGAATGAGCATGATTAAAGATCCAATTATTGCTCCTTATGAAATTCAAGTAGAAGAGGATCAGTATGTTTTAGTAGACACTGAAAAAGATAAACCATTAGGATATTATAGTAGTTTAGATTCTGCTATTAAAAGAGTATCTAGAATGAGTTTGGCTAACCGAAAAGAAGATTATACATTAGCTGGATTTATAGAAAGCTTTAATAATATACAAAATAAATTAACAAAACCCTTTAAAAACATATAAGTTATGGAAAGTCCAATTATACCTTTAAATGATAAAATTGTAATTCTTCCTCAAGAAGAAGGAGAACAACAATATGGAAATATTATTATACCGGATTCAAATTCTGAAAGACCAGAAATGGGAGTAGTATTAGCTGTTGGTCCTGGTAGAATTAGTACTGATGGTACTTTAATACCAAATAGATTAGAAGTAGGTGTTACAGTTATGGTACCCAAATTCGGTGCACAAGTAGTAGTAGTAGAAAATGAAACATACATTATAGCAGGAGAAAGTGATGTATTAGGAATTATTAAAAAAAAAGAAAAATAAATGAGTAAAATTATAGAAACAGGCTCTGATTCAAGAGTAAAATTATTAAGTGGAGTTGAACAATTAGCAAATGCAGTTGTTACAACTTTAGGACCTAATGGACGTAACGTAGTAATTGCACAACAGGGTGGTATGTTACCTCAATCAACTAAAGATGGTGTTACAGTTGCAAAAACAGTATCATTAAAAGATCCAGTTGAAAATTTAGGCGCACAAATGGTTAAACAAGCAGCTGTACAAACAGGTGATTCTGCAGGTGATGGTACAACAACATCAACTTTATTAGCTAAAGAATTAATTGCGGAAGGTATGAACCATTTATCTCAAAAACACAATGCTGTAGCAATTAAAAGAGGAATGGATAAAACAGCTAAATCTATTGTTAATCATTTAAAAGAAATGTCAGTTGACATTTCATCAGAAGATCAAATTAAACAAGTTGCTACAATTTCAGCAAATAATGACACTGAAGTAGGTAATTTAATTGCCGCTGCAATGGACAAAGTAGGTAGAGAAGGAGTTGTAACAGTTGAAGAAAGTAAAACACATGAAACTACATTAGAAACAGTTGAAGGTATGCAATTTGATAGAGGTTATAAATCACCATATTTCGTAACTGATAATTCAACAATGCAAGCACAATTAGATGATCCATATATTTTATTGTATGATGGTAGAATTAGTGCTGTAAAAGAATTATTACCTATCTTAGAAGCAGTTTCACAACAAAATAAATCATTAGTTATAATATCTGAAGACATTGATGGTGAAGCATTAGCTGCTATGATTGTAAATAAAATGAGAGGTATTTTAAAATGTTGTGCTGTTAAAGCTCCTGATTTTGGAGAAAGAAGAACACATATATTAGAAGATATAGCTACATTAACAGGTGGTACTTTAATTTCTAAACAAAAAGGTCATCGTTTAGATAAAATTACATTTGACCAATTAGGTACGGCTAGAGGTGTTACTATTGAAAAAGAAAAAACAACAATAGTTGACGGTAATGGTACTGAAGAAGAAATAGCATCTCGTTTAAATGAAATTAAAGATCAAATTGAAAGAGCAAGCAGCAATTATGCAACAGAACAATTACAACAAAGATTAGCAAAAATGGCTGGTGGTGTTGCTGTAATTAATGTAGGTGGTTTTACTGAAACAGAAATGAAAGAACGTAAAGATAGAGTTGATGATGCATTACACGCTACAAGAGCTGCTTTAGATGAAGGTATTGTTGCTGGAGGTGGTGTTGCTTTATTAGAAGCTAGAGATAAATTAAGAACAGCAAATCAATTAGTTTGTGAAGGTGATGAAACAATTGGAGCTGAAATTTTATTAAATGCAATTGAAAAACCATTTATTCAAATTCTTAAAAATGCAGGTATAGATAAATATCATGCTATATTAGCAGCAGTAGAACATGATTTTAAAGGTTATAATATTAAAACCGAACAATATGTGGATATGATAGAAGAAGGCATTATAGATCCTACAAAAGTAACTAGAACAGCATTAGAAAATGCAGTGTCAGTTGCTGGAACAATGCTAATAACAGAATGTACAATTGTAGATGATCCTAAAGAAGAAGATAAAGCTGATCCAATGTCAATGATGGGAATGTAATATGTGGTATACATTTAATTATTTTTTAATTGGTGTTATTTTTACTTTTATAGTAGATTTATTTTTAAGTATGTCTCAAAATAACCCTACAGTTAAAGACATATCAGAAGATTGGCACAATGAACAAAGAATAGCATGTGTTATATTATGGCCTATAGGTGTTCTTTGGTTTATAGCATCTTTTATAAAAAATATATTTAAATAATGGAACTTTGGGTAGAAAAATATAGACCACAAACTTTAGAGGAGTATGTAGGTAATGAAACGATTAAAAATAAGATAGCAGATTATCTTAAACAAGGATCAATTCAAAACTTACTATTCCATGGGGTTGCAGGTACAGGTAAAACAACATTAGCTAAGTTAATTGCTAAAAATTTAAATTGTGATTTATTATATATTAATGCTAGTGATGAAAGAGGTATAGACACAATTAGAGATAAAATTATACCATTTGCTTCTAGTATGAGTTTTAATGATGTTAAAATTGTTATATTAGATGAAGCAGATTATATTACACCACAAGCACAAGCAACATTACGTAACACAATTGAATCTTGTAGCGCAACAACTAGATTTATATTTACTTGTAATTATCTTGAACGTATAATTTCACCTCTACAGAGTAGATGTCAAACATTCGAAATTACACCACCTTCAAAAGAGGAAGTATTTAAAAAATTAGAGTTTATTTTAGATGAAGAAGGTATGTTAGATTATGTTATTCCAATTGAAATAATAAATACATACTACCCTGACATTAGAAAAATAATTAATACAACACAAGGTTCTATAGTTGATGGTCAAGTTAAAATTGACGATAATTCACTAAAAAACACACAATTAGGAGATTTAGTAGTTAATGCATTTATTAATTCAGCTACACTAACAGAAATTAGACAAATACTAGCAGATTCAGGAGCAAGAGAATTTGACGATTTATTTAAATATATTTATGATAGATCATTAGCAATGTTTGGTGATAAAGAGGGTGAAGCAATACTTATTATTGCTAAATACCAATATGAATACACATTTGTATTAGAAAAAGAAATTTGTATAGCTGCAATGTTAAATAAACTAAGAAATTTATGTTAAAAATACCAGTAATAAAGGGAAATATAGAAAGAGCTTTAAAATTATTTAAACGTAAGTTTAAAAAAACAGGAACTTTAAAAGAAGTTAGAGAACGTAAAAATTTTATTAAACCCTCTTTAAAAAGAAAAATACAAAAAGAAAAATCAATTAAAAGAGATAAATACAAAAGAGATAATGATGAATAAAATAGAAACTCCTAAAAAGGATTTAAATAATGACAGGTGTGTGTCATGTAATGAATTAACACCTTATACAAAAGATACATCTATTTACGCAAGACAATTTTATGTAGAAGGTGGAGGACAATTATGTAAAAAATGCTATAAAAAAATATACAATGATGAATAGAGAACAACCAGGATTAAATGTAGACTTTAGTCAAACAACTGCAGAAACTTGTGAATCATGTGGAAATGATACATTTACACAAGTATTTCAAATGCGTAAATTATCTGCTTTATTATCCCCAACGGGGCAAGAAACTATGATACCAATTCAAGTATTTGCTTGTGCTAAATGTGGTCATATTAATAAAGGTTTTTTACCTAAGGAATAATGAATCCATTTGAACATGTTAAAAATCTTCATACTAAAAAAAGACGTTGGGAAGACTTTAATGATGAAGAAAAAAAATCATTTAATGTTTTTATAATTAATAAGACTTTAAGTTTTAATCCTAATTATCTTAATATAGTTAACATGGTTCAAAATTACACAGGTTTAAATCAAGTATTATCTCAAAAAGAAGTATTTAATTTATATTATTCACTTTTACCAACTAAATTTAGATTTTACAGGTGGATTAAAGGAGCTAAAACAAAGAAAGACAAAGAAAAAGCAGAATACTTGGCTATGCATTTTAAAGTTAGTATAAGAGAAGCATACGATTATTTAAATATATTAGACAAAAAGACAATTAAATCAATAATAAAAAATTACAAAAATGAACCATCAAGAAAGATTATACAACGCACTTAAAAGTGAATATGAAGCAAAAGTTAACGAAGCATTATTAACATTAGATATGTGTTTTACTAAAGGAACAGCAATTGGAGAACACACATCAGAACATTTTTTAGAAGAAGCAAGCAAAGCATTAAACAAATTAGGTAGTGCACAAGGTAATTTAGACACTTTAGAATCATATGTAGAGGGATCTAGCCTATTTAGTAAAAACAATTAATTAAAAATGTCAGATATTAAATTTACAAAAGAAGACAACGAAGCAGTAGAATGGTGTGAAAAATCATACCCAGAATTAACTGCTGAATATAAAAAAATTATGATGGAGCAATATATTTTGTTCTGTAAAAAACATCGTAATTATGGTACTGGTAACATTAATGTTGGTACAAATTTAGACACAGATGGTGATGTTAAATTAGCATTAACAGGTTTATGGTTCAGAATGAATGATAAAATCCAACGTCTAAGACAATTAGTTATAAATGGAGAACCAGACACAGTAGGTGAATCATCAATAGATACTTACCAAGACTTGTCAGTTTATGGTATAATAGCTCAAATAGTTTCTCAAAAGAAATTCAAGTAAAACTTGGCTAAGCCAAATATTTTTCGTATCTTACCGGTATGAATATAATAGAAAACATTAGTAAAACTGTAGTCCCTGAAATGGATTGGGCTACGGAAAAAAACATCAGTTACACACAACTATCCGCTTGGATGGAATGTCCCCATAGGTGGAAAGAAATGTACATTGATAAAATCAAAACACCACCAAACATTTATTTTTCATTTGGTACTGCAATGCACGAAACACTCCAAGAGTATATGGAGTTAATGTACAACAAAGGTCAACAACATGCTGACGAATTTGACGCACACAAACATTTCCAAGAAGGTTTTTTAGGTCTATATAAAGGTGACGTTGAGAAAGTAGGAGGTGTACATTTTGCCACCCAAAAAGAATTAATCGAGTTTACAAATGATGGTTTAGAAATTATTGATTTCTTCCTAAAATACAGACAAGATCACTTTCATAAGCATGGTTGGAAATTATTAGGTATTGAAATGCCTGTATTATTGGCACCACACGAAGATTATCCAAATGTTAAATTAATGGGTAAATTAGATTTAGTTATGTTTGATGAAACACTACATAGGGTAGTTATTTGGGACATTAAAACATCAACTCGTGGTTGGACTAAATATGACAAAAACAATAAAATAAAAACATCCCAAATGGTGATGTATAAGAAATATTTTGCAGAACAGTATAATGTACCTGTAGATAATATTGATGTTAGATATTTTATTGTAAAACGTAAAATACCAGACAACCCTAAATATCCAATAATGAAATCTCGTATTCAGAAATTTGAACCATCAAGTGGTAAAACAACACAAAACAAAATGGTTAAGAATATGAAACAATTCATAGAAGACGTATTTGTTGACGGATCTCATATGTATGACACAGATAATATTGACAGAATTTTAGCAGAAACTGACAAGTGTAAGTCTAAATGGTGTCAAACATGTAAATAAAATGAAAGAACGTATATTTCCATTCATAATAGCGCTTTCAGCGCTATCTGTGTCCGCATCAGCAGCCTTTTACTCTGTATTTGGTTTAGCCCATTTATTTGCGGGAGCTAGCACACAAGTAATAATAATGGCAGGAGCTTTGGAAGTAGCTAAATTAGTTGTAGCTTCCTTATTATATCAATATTGGGATACAATTAATAAAATTTTAAGAGCGTATTTTGTAATAGCAACTTTTACCTTAATGGTAATTACATCAGGTGGTATTTATGGTTATTTGTCAGGTGCATATCAAGAAACAGCAACACAATCAGAATTTTTAGACAAACAAGTAGCAATTATAGATCAAAAACGAACTAGATTTATAGAAACAAGAGACGATTTAAAATCAACAGTTAAAGAACTAACTACAGCATTAGCTAATCCTACTCAAATACAGTATGTGGATAAAGAATCAGGTCAATTAGTAACTACAACTTCGTCTCGTCAGCGTAAATTATTAGAATCGCGTTTAAACGCATCTAAAATCGATCTTGACATAGTCACTGATTCCATATCTGCATTGGATATACGCGTATTAGATGCGCAAATAGGTAACGAATCTGCACGTGAATTAGGCCCACTTAAATATATGGCTACATTAACAGGTCAACCAATGGCTACAATAGTTAATTGGTTTATGATATTAATTATATTTGTATTTGACCCACTAGCTATTGCAATGGTTGTTGCAGCTAACATGGCTTTTGCTCAAGTAAAAGGAGTTGCAAGAGATCCTAAAGATTACGAGGTTTATAAAAAAACTTTATATACAGATGAAGATGAAAAAAGGATGAACATTATAGGTCAAAATGGAAATGAGGGAATACATTATAAGGATGATGTAGTAAAAGATAAAAAATCTGAACCTATAAAAAAGGTAGAAGAACTAAAACCTAAAAAAAAGAAACCATCACCTAAACCCAATAATCCTTGGGGATCTCCTGGTGGAGCTAGGTAACGGTTTTTAGAACAACTATATATGTATATGTGAATATACAATAAAATATTATGCAAAAACACGATTTAAAGTTAACAAGTGTAAAAATAGTTGAACACTTATTTGAAGATTTTAAGGTTTCATCAATTAGATATAAGTTTAATTTACAAAAGTTAGCAAACAGAGCAGTACATTTATACTTAACAGACGAAGAATTTCGAAAGAAATTACACAATCATACCGACTTAACAGTAAGCGGTAGTTTATAAATTTAAAAAAAAGGTTATATGAAAGAAGGTTATATCCCACAGGATCAACGAAAAACAATACTTTTATTATCAGATGATATTCGTACACATAGTGGTGTAGGATGTCAATCAAGAAACATAGTATTAAATACAGCTCACCGTTATAATTGGGTTAATTTAGGGGGAGCAGTTAAACACCCAGACACTGGAAAGGGATTTGATTTATCACAAGATGTTAATAAAGAAACTGGATTACAAGATTCAAATGTTAAAGTAATAGCAACAGAAGGCTATGGTAATGAGAGTCTATTGAGACAAATAATAAATACAGAAAAACCAGATGCTATAATACATTTTACAGATCCTCGTTATTGGGTTTGGATGTATCAAATGGAAAATGAAATTAGACAACAATGTCCATTAGTTTTTTACACAATTTGGGATGATTTACCTTATCCTATGTGGAATAGAAATTTTTATCGTTCTGATGATATGTTATTAGGAATATCTAAACAATCTACAAACATTGTTAAAAATGTATTAAGAGATCATTCAAAAGAAGATTGGGCAGTAAAATATGTTCCTCATGGAATTGAACCTAAAAAGTTTTTTCCAATTATAAATGATCTAGAATTTGAAGTATGGAAAGAAAAATTCTTAGAAGGAGAAAAATATGATTTTGTAGTACTTTGGAATAGTAGAAACATTAGAAGAAAAAATGCTTCTGATATTATTTTAGCTTGGAGAACTTTCTTAGATCAACTACCAGTAGAACAAGCAAAAAAATGCCTTTTATTATTACATACAGATCCTGTAGATGAACATGGAACTGATTTACCCGCAGTAGTAGAAGCTGTTTGTGATCCTGAAATACATAAAGTTAGATTTGATGCTCAAAAATGGAATGAAAAAGAATTAAATTACATCTATAACATATCAGATGCTCATATGTTTTTTACAGACAATGAAGGTTGGGGATTAGGTTTAACAGAATCTTTAATGGCAGGTAGAATGATTATAGCACCTGTACAAGGTGGTATGCAAGATCAAATGCGTTTTGAAGATGAAAATGGTGATTGGATTGATTTTTCAACAGAACACCCATCAAATGCAGATGGTAAATATAAAAAATGTGGTGAATGGGCAATGCCAATTTTCCCTAAAACACGTTCAGTAAAAGGTTCACCTATGACACCTTATATTTTTTCAAGTCAGTGTAGTGTAGAAGATGGTGCGATTGCATTAATGAAAGTTTATAAAATGGGACCTGAAGAAAGAGAAAGAAGAGGATTAGCAGGTAGGGAATGGGCTATGTCTAATGAAGCAGGATTCACAGCAGAAAGAATGGGAGAGCGTTTTATAGAAAATTTAGAAGTGCTATTTGAAAATTGGGAACCACAATCTCGTTTTTCAGTTATAAAAGTAGATGATTCTACTAAGCTCGACAATTATAACCCAACACCAATGAGTTTAACACCAGAATTTTTAAAAGAAATACAATCAATATGAAGCCATTATGCGTAGTATCGTGTCCAATTGACACATTTTCAGGGTATGGAGCAAGATCAAGAGATTTTGTAAGATCATTAATAACAGCAAAAGGAGAAGAGTGGGATATTAAAATTTTACCACAAAGATGGGGTAGTACCCCTTGGAATTTTTTATCTAAAGATAATCCTTTACAAAAAAGATTTATTTCAAATTTAAATAAAAAACCAGACATTTGGATACAGATTACAATACCAAGTGAGTTCCAACCTGTGGGACAATACAATATTGGTGTAACAGCAGGTATAGAAACGACTATTTTCCCTGGTGATTTTATAGAGGGATTAAATAAGATGAATATTAATTTAGTTAGCTCAAATCATTCTAAAAATGTTGCTTTAAGTACTCAATTTGATAAAAGAGATAAAAATAAAAAAATAATAGGACAAACTAAAACAGAAAAACCTGTTGAAGTATTATTTGAAGGTTTAGATTTAAATATTTACAATAAAAATCCACAAAATTCAGGGTTACTAGATAATGTTAAAGAAGATTTTTGTTTTTTATACACAGGACATTGGTTACAAGGAATTCTTGGAGAAGATAGAAAAAACACAGGTTTGATGATTAAAACTTTTTTAGAAACTTTTAATACTTCTTCAAGAAAAAAACCAGCCTTAATATTAAAAACAAATACTATGAACTATTCTTTATTGGATAGAGAAGAAATATTAAGAAAAATCAATATTATTAAAGATAATGTAGGAGGCAATTTACCTAACATTTATTTAGTACATGGTGAATTAACTGATGACGAAATGAATCAATTAAATAATGACAATAAAGTAAAAGCATTTGTATCATTTACAAAAGGTGAGGGTTATGGTAGACCATTAGCTGAAGCAGCAATAACAGGTAAACCAGTAATTGTTTCTAATTGGAGTGGACATGTTGACTTTATTCATCCTGACTATAATGTATTAATTGGAGGTGAACTTAAGGAAGTACATAAATCTGCATCTAATAATTGGATATTAAAAGAATCACAATGGTTTAATATTAATACAGAAGTAGCGAGTAAAGCTATGAAAGATGTGTTTAAAAATTACAAAAGATATTTAGAAAAATCACGTAAACAAACACAATATTTAAAAAATAATTGGTCTTTTGACAAAATGACTGAAAAATTAAATAGTTTACTACCTAAAGTAGAAGCTGCACCACAAATGCAACAAATACAGTTACCAAAACTTAAAAAATCAACACCAAAATTACCTAAATTAAATTTACCAAAACTTAAAAAAATAGAATCATGAAACAATTAGGAGATAAATTAGTAAATAGTCCCGTTTGTGATAGTGACGTATGTTATGAATCAGAATTTCAAACACAAGAGGGAATAATAAAAACATGGCTTTGTATGACTAGTGGTTATACTTCAAATACTACAATGACTTTAGATAGTGAAGCCCTTAAACAAACCTTAGAATTTACAGCTGAATTAATTAAAGATTTAAGACAAGATCATGAACCACCTGGGGGTGGAGAAAAATTAGCATGGTTTCCTACTGCAATTACAATGCCTGAAAAAGGTATGATCTTCCCCGAACCTATTAATGGTAAAGACGATTGGGGTTGGACAGTAGTTAAAGCAATTCCTATTCCTGAAGAAGATCAAGAAAAATATCCAGATGCCACTAATCCAGGAACATTTTATAAATTTAAAATGGATATGAAAAATTTAAAACGTTATGAAAAATTATGTTTTATGGATGCTGCTGAAGAATTAGGAATGTTTACTAAACAAGCTGTAGATATACCAAACCCTAATTAAAAATGAAAATTAGTTATGCAATCCCTGTTTGTAATGAACATGTTGAATTAGAAAAATTATTATCATTTTTAGTAAAACACATAGACGAAAATGATGAAATAGTAGTTCAATGTGATCAAGGAAATACTACATATGAAGTATATAAAGTAATTGATTCTTTTAGTGTTCTTCGTTTAAAAAAAATAGAATTTCCATTAAATGGTCATTTTTCAAATTTTAAAAATAATTTAAAAGAACATTGCACAGGCGATTGGATATTTCAAATTGACGCAGATGAATTACCACACGAATCTTTAATAACAAATTTAAGAGAACTATTAAAGGTAAATCCTACAACAGAAATGTTTTTAGTTCCTAGAGTTAACACTGTAAAAGGTTTAACACAAACACACCTTTATCAATGGCAGTGGAATATAAATGAAAAAGGTTGGGTTAATTGGCCAGATTATCAAACAAGAATTATACAAAATAATCATAAAATTAAGTGGCAAAATAAAGTTCATGAGCAAATAGTTGGGATATCTACAAAGGGGGCATTACCAATGGAAGAGGAATGGTGTTTATATCATCCAAAAGATATAAGAAAACAAGAAGCACAAAACAACTTTTATAACACAATATAATGAAAGAAATAGATAATTTTATAAAGAAAGTAGTAAAAAATGAAAGCGACACATTAGCTATTGATTTTGATGGAGTTATACATGATCATAATTTGGGTTTTCATGATGGAACAGTATATGGTGATCCTATTCCAGGTGCTATAGAAGCTGTAAAAAAATTATCTAAAAAATATAAAATAGTTATTTTTACTTGTAAAGCAAACCCTAAAAGACCATTAATTGATGGTAAAACAGGACCCGAATTAATATGGGAATGGTTAGAAAAACATGATTTAAAATCTTGTGTTGAAGATGTAACTTATGATAAAATAAATGCTCTATATTATATAGATGATAAAGCAATATCATTTAATAATTGGGATAATACATTAAAACACTTATAAAATGTTTAAACATTTAGAAAATTTAGATTATGAAATTAAAATTTCATTAGAAGATGAGGGATTAACTTTTGATCAAGCTACTAAAATAGCATGTTTAACACATCAACAACAAACACCTTTAAATATAAAAATTGGGGGAGCTGAAGCCATCTCAGATATGAGATTTGCTGAAAATATAGGATGTAAAGGTTGTGTAGCACCTATGATAGAATCCTCTTATGCTTTACATAAATTTATATCCTCAGTTTATAAAAATTCGTTTGATTTTAAAAACTTATTTGTAAATATTGAAAGTAAACAAGCATATTATAACATAAAAACTATATTAGATTCATCTGATGCAAGTCATTTATATGGAATAGTGTTAGGTAGAACAGATTTTATTCAGTCATTTGGTTATACTAAAAGTAGTGTAGATTCAGACGAATGTTTTGATATGGCTGTAGAAATATTTACTTTAGCTAAAAAGAAAGGGCTAAAAAAAGTAATGGGGGGTAATTTAAATATTAATAGTTTTAATTTTGTTAAAAAATTATATGATGAGAATCTTTTAGATTATATTGAAACAAGAAATGTAAAAGTAAAATTATCCTATGGATTTTTAGATAATTTTAAAGAAAATCTTTCTAGTATGTTAGAATTTGAATCAGAATGGTTAACATGTAAATATGATAATTTGATACAAATTTCTAAAGATGATAAAAAACGATTAGATAACCTTAAATTAAGAAACACACAATGAATATATTAGTCACAGGAGGCGAAGGCTTTATAGGTAAAAAATTAGTAAATAAACTAACTAAAGAAGGACATAAGGTAACTTCACTTGATCTTAAATCTACAGCAGATATAGTAGCAGATTTAAGTGATGAAAATTTTGATTTTAATTGTATAAGTAATATAGATTATATTTTCCACCTCGCAGCACAACCAGGAGGGTATTTTAGTTTAAATAATTCATATATAGATGGTAAATGGAATTGTTTAGGAACAATAAATGTAGTTAAATTAGCTCAAAAATTAAAAGTAAAAAAATTAATTTATACTAGTTCAATGGCTATTTATGGAAATCAAAAATCATCTTCAGAAAATTTATTAGGTAAAAATCAACCTAAAGCTATATCGTTTTATGGAGTAAGTAAGTTCACAGGAGAATTATATACTAAGTTAATATATGAACACAGTGGTATTCCTTATACTATATTTAGATTATTTGCTACATATGGGTCAGGTCAAGATCTTGAAAACGAACATCAAGGAATTTTAAGTATATATTTAAATCAAGCTTTAAATGATAAAAAGAGTGCTACAATTAAAATTACAGGTAATAAAAATAGAGTTAGAGAATTAGTTCATGTTGATGACGTAATAGAAGCTTTAATGTTATCATTTGATTCTAAAACAGATAATAATATATATAATGTTTCAAATCCAGAACAATTAACTCCAGAAATTATTATTAATGAAATAAGTAAGGCTTTAAAAAAACCTTTAAGAATTAAAGAATTAGAAGGTTATAAGGGAGATCAAACATATATTACAAGTAAAACTCATAAACTTCAAAATTTAGGATGGACTCCTAAAAATGATATAAAAGAAGGAATTAAAGAATTTATAAATAACCTATAACATGAAAAACATAACAGCAGTTATACCAGTTAGACAAGGTTCTCAAAGAGTCAAAAATAAAAATTTTAGAGAATTTGCGGGTAAATCTTTACTAGAACATAAAATAGATGTTATAAAAAAATTACCAGTAAATGAAATAATAATAAATACAGACAGTGAATATGCTATTGAATTAGCAAAAAAATGTGATATACAATATCATAGAAGAGAACCATATTACGCTAGTTCAGATTGTACAAATAGTGAATATCATGAATATTTAGCTAAAGTAACAGACGCAGAAAATATATTAGTAACTCAAGTTACTGCTCCATTAATTACTGTTGATACATTTATAGAAGCCATTGACATATATAATAATGTTAACTGTAATAGTTTAATGTCTATTAAAAAAATAAAAGAATATTTATGGTATAAAAATAAACCAATAAATTATAAATTAGATTATGCTCCTAATTCCCAAGATTTACCAGACTATTTTGCTCCTACGTTTGGGGTTATTATAGTAAATAAGGAAGCAATGTTGAAAGCTAAAAATTTTATTTGTAGTAAACCTAATTTTTACGAATTATCAGACACGGAAGCTATAGATATAGATACAAAATTAGATTTTGATTTCGCTGAATTTTTATTTAAAAGAAGAAACAATGCATAAAAATACACCTAATATAAAAAATCATATAAATTCTCAATATGATGAATCATATGATAGAGTTAAATATTTAAAAGATCAATATAAAGGAGAAACAGCTTACATACTAGCATCAGGTCCTTCTTTTAAAGAAATACCTCAAGAAGATTTAGATAAATTAAAAGATAAATTAGTAATATCCTTAAAACAAACTTTTAATGATGTTCCTAATTCAGTTGATTATCATTTACTTAATTTTTGTAATTTAACAAAATATGAATATCCTAATCCAAATACTATTGTAGGATGGACTGTATGGGATAACAATCAACCTAATGTTATAGCACAAAATTTTCCAGTTGATTTTATTTTAGGTACTTTTAAATTAAATGATGGAGCACCTAATATAGAAAATTCAATAGCTTTTAATTTAGATCAAATAGATTTATTAGATATGAATACTGATTTATCTCGTCCTTGGGGACCTGGTACAATGTACGAAATAGCTATGCCTTTAGCATTATATTTAGGATGTACTAAAATAGTAACAGTTGGGTGGGATTTATTTGGAAGTTCAATAGATAGATATAAAGATAAAGAAGCGCTAACTCAGCCTCATTGTTATGACAATAATGATTTAATTTTTAAAGAAACAGATACCGCTATAACAAAAAAAGAAATTATAGGAACTATTAACAGCACTGAATCAGTTTATAAATGGTTACAATCTAAAAACGTAGATTTAGAAATAGTAGATCCTAATAGGAATAATCCTGCATATAAAGAAATAAAAAGAAGGAAAACAATTTAAAATTATTTGGTTTACTCCAAATATTTTATTACTAATCAATAACAATAAATAATAATTAAAAAAAAGAAAAAAATGAATGTATTAGTTACAGGTGGTGCGGGATTTATTCCAAGTCATATAGTAGATAGACTACTAAAAGATGGTCATAAAGTTACAGTTTTAGATTTATGGGAAAGTGATGAATCTAAAGTTCACAATGGTAATTCTAATTTTGAGTTTATTAAGGGAGACGTTTTAAATGATGATCTTATTGCTCAGTGTATGGAAGGAAAAGATAGAGTTATCCATATGGCAGCAGTTTTAGGTACTGCAGAAACAATAACTACTTTTGATGTAGAAAAAGTATGTACTGTTAATATAGTAGGTACTACTAAAATATTAAAAGCTGCTAAAAAAGCAGGAGTAGGTAGAGTATTAATTCCAACAACACCAGATGTTCCTTGGATTAACCCATATAAAATTACTAAAGCAGCAGTTGAAAAACTATGTCAATTATTCTCTATAGAATATGATTTAGATGTTGTTGCATTAAAATTAGGTAATATTTATGGTTCTAGAGAAAGATGGTTAGAAGGTCCTAAAGAAGCACCTTATAATTACCAAAAAATTATCCCAACAATTTTAATGGATGTAATGGCAGGTAAAAACTTTAAAGTTTATGGAAATGGAGAACAACAATCAGAGTACATATACGTTGATGATGTAGTTGAAGCATTTATGAGAGCTATGAATTCTGAAAAAGATTTAAGAGGAAAAATTATTCATGTTGGATGTGGAGTTAGTAATTCTGTAAATGAAATTATCGCTGCAACTGCAAAAGCATGGGGTAGAGAAATTCCAGTAGAATATATTGATATGAGACCAGGTGAAATACACTTTTTAGCATATTTAGATCCTGAACCTATGAAAGAACATTTAGATTATGAACTACAATGGAAATTACATGAAGGTTTAGTAGAAACTATTAAGTACTACGAAGAAATGCATATAAAGTATAATGGGTAATAGGTTTTCTTACGATGAATACAAGGAAATAATCTCGTTAATTCAAGAATATTTACCTATAGTAGATTTTAATGATGTTATAGATAATAACTTAGACAAGTACTGTGTTATTAGACATGATGTAGAATATTCACTTGATAGAGCTTTACAATTAGCTAAATTAGAAAATGAATTAAATGTAAAATCTACATATTGTATTCAAGTAAGAAATAATATATACAATGCTATATCTGATAAAAATATTGAATTAGTAAAACAAATACATACATTAGGACACGAGATAGCCTTACATCAAGATCCTCCAGCGGGTCTTGATGATAATGGCTTAAAAAAATATCTATTACAAGATATAAAGGTTTTAAGTACGTATTATGATTTACCTATAAAAGTATTTTCATATCATAGACCTAAACAAGAATATTTACAAAAATATTTCACTGTAGGGGATTTAATAAACACTAATGGAAATAAATTTTTTCATTATTTTAATGGTAAGGGTACAATTAAGCCTGAAGAAAGAGACGTAACATATCTAGCAGATTCAAATCATTTATGGAAATGGGGGGATCCTAAAGATGTAGATTTTTCTAAAATTAATAAACTCCAAATGAATATGCATCCTTACTCATGGTCTAAAGAGGGTCTTAATAATCTTGATAACACAATACATGTAGTTAAAGAAAGAACTCAAGAATTAACACATTCAATGACTGAAATAAAAACATTCCCAAGGGAATTATTAAAATGGAATTTTTCATGAAACAAAATGTAGTATTTTTAACAAAATTAAGGTATGATAGAGGCATCTCAGAACCATCAAAAAATTCTTGGGAATATTGGTGCTATAAAAACAACCATAAATTATTTATTCATGAAGGTGAAAACCCTTGGAATAATCTTTTTGATGTATTTAATATATTAGAAGAAAATAACATAGAATATAATAAAATATTTGTAGTAAATGGTTCTTCAATAGTAAAATGGGACTGCCCTAACATATTTGATCTAACAGATGATAGATTAGGAGCATGGAGAGAAATGGGTAATTTAGGTGCTATATATAAAGACATTCAAGATTCAGGTTTAGATGTAGATATATTTAAATATGTAAATTATGGTTCTTTTATTATTAATAAAAATCATAAGGAATTTTTTGAAATAGCCTCTAAAACAACTCATAGAAATATTACTGAGACATCTTTTCAAACATCTGTAAACAGTCTTTTACAATCAAATTCTATTGAAATTAATATGGATATATCAAGAGAATATAATTTAAATCATATGATGCCATATGATTGGTATTCTTATAACTGGCAAGATGGAAAAGATAAAACTAATTTTTTTATTAAATATGCTTACCTATGGAGATTTGATGATTTAGATAATAACAAATACACTGACATATCATCTCAAATATGGAATAGTATTAAAAATAAATATACAAGCATATGAAAAATATAGTTTTTATGATGGACATTGATCTGGAAGGTAAAGGAGATCACGATAATAGATATCATAGTAAAAGACGTTTACCATATCAATACTCAATAGCTAGTTGGAGACAATGGTGTGAAAAACATAATTGTGAATTATTTGTCTTAAATGATTTACTTTACCCTAATACAGAAATGCCTATATGTTTTCAAAGACATTATATTTTTGATCTTATGGAAGCTAACAACATAGAATATGACCAAATATTATCTGTAGATGCAGACACTATAGTACATCCAGATTGTCCTAACTTTTTTGAAATGACTAATAACAAGTATACTGTGGTTCAAATTGATGGTAGTTGGGATTGGGTTATGAGAAGTATAGAAAATTATTCTAATCATTTATTTAATGGTTTTAAAATGCCTTGGGATCAATATTTTGATAGTGGATTTTGGATTGTTAATAAAACACATAAAGATTTTGCTAAATCAATGACTGATTTTTATTGGGAAAATAAAGAAAAATTACAACAAATAGAACAAACATTCCATAACGGTACAGAACAAACACCTTTAAATTTCATGTTACACACAAATAATGTAGACATTACATTATTACCTTATGAATATAATATGAATGATATGCACCGTAAGGGAGTTTTAGACGAAGAATTATCAATGACTAAAACTGGATGGGTATATCAATATAATGCAATTCCTGATAATAAAGATTATAAAGCAGCAACTTATTGGATGCAAAAAACTTACGAACATTTATACGGAAAATTAAATGACTAAATTAAAAAATAAATATGTTATAGGATGTCATGTGATGTTTTATGAAATAGAAATATATAAAGAATATATTGACGGACTTATTAATTTAATGGAAACAGTAGACAATAAAGAAAATGTATATTTTGATTTTTGTTTTAATGTATCTGAAAAAATTGAAAAAATAGACACAGATAAAATTTCAAGAGAAAAATTAGAACAAGTGTTTAATGATGGTATAACACGATTAATGGGATATGTATATATTCCAAATGTAAAAGTAAGAATAGTAACACCTGAAGATGATTTTTACTTCCATGCAGATTATAGAAGAGATTTAAATTACAATTATTGTAAAAAAGTAGATTACATAATGCATGGTGAAACAGATAGTTTTTTCCCTAAAGAAGCATTTCAAGCACTTGAATCATTATCTGAATATACTAATGCTAACAATATACACAGATATGTTGTATGTTTTGCTGATAGAAAAATGTGGGATCCTAGTTGGGACCCAACAGTACATCCTAAATATATAGATCATGTATTTGAAGATGGACCTGACAGTCATTTAAATCCTAACCAAGCAAAGTCTAGAATGTCTATTGAAGATATGAATAAGATAAATTCAGAAATAGAAGACTTTAATTTTACTTACATTAATGAACCAAAAATAGATGGATCATGTCTTGTATTATCAGCTGATTTAGTTAAATTTGGAGTAAATATACCTTCATGTTTAATATACAATGATGATCACGGATTATCTATTATGTCTAGTAAATTATTAGGTAAAAATTACATACAATTTGTGTGTAAAAATCTTTTAAAGGTACATGCTCGTAGACATCCTAAAAAAAGACTTTATGTGTTAAATGAAGATAATCCTTATTCTTTAGGTAAAAAAATTAATACTTTTGAAGAATTTAGAAGATTATCAAATGCAAATATACAAACATTAACGAGCAATGCACCAAACAAATTTTACGAATACAAAGATTTTAAACATGAATAAAACAGCACTTATAACAGGAATTAACGGAATGGATGGTAGTCACTTAGCTGACTTACTATTAACTAAAGGATACACAGTATATGGAATGGAACGTCGTTCATCAAGCATTAATGACGTTAATACAAAACATATTAGAAACGAAATAACCATTTTAAATGGTGATATGACAGATCAAAATTCATTATTAAGGTGTCTTAAAGAAAGCAACCCAGATGAAGTATATAATTTAGCAGCTCAATCATTTGTAGGTGAAAGTTGGAATACACCTGAACACACAAGTGATGTAACAGGATTAGGTGTACTAAGAATATTAGAAGCTATTCGTGAATTCAATCCTAAAATTAAATTTTACCAAGCAAGTAGTTCTGAAATGTTTGGAAGAATGGTTGAAAATCCAGCTAAAGAAACAACACCTTTTTACCCAAGAAGTCCTTATGGTGTAGCTAAATTATATGGACACTGGATTACTAAAAATTATAGAGAGTCATACGACATGTTTGCTTGTTCAGGTATATTATTTAACCATGAATCAGAAAGAAGAGGAATTGAATTTGTTACAAGAAAAATATCAGATGGTGTTGCTAGAATTAAATTAGGACTAGCAGATCACATAACGTTAGGAAATTTAGATTCTAAAAGAGATTGGGGTTATGCACCAGACTATGTAGAAGCAATGTGGATGATGTTACAACAAGAAACTCCCGAGGATTACGTAATAGCAACTGGTGAAACACATTCAATTAGAGATTTTTTGACTGAAGCTTTTAACCACGTTGGTATAGAAGATTGGTCAAAATACATTAAACAAGATCCACGATTTATGAGGCCTGCTGAAGTAGATGTTTTACGAGGAGATTACTCATTAGCAGAATTAGAAATGGAATGGGTACCACAAACAAACTTTAGTGAATTAGTTAAAAAAATGGTAGACAACGATTTAGAATTATTAAAAAATGCATGATATAATATTATATTGTAAATCATATGAGGGAGATGTTCAAAGAGTTAAAAAATTAAAATCATCTATTGAAAAATATAATAAGGATAATATTCCTTTTTATATTTCTTGTCCTAAACAAGATAAACAATTATTTGAAGATACTTTAGGTAAAGAAAATTA
>Ga0209425_10001534_pt1 | contig 26968 bp, 15 predicted proteins | sample COG_05_FD_184749 | JGI IMG/M metagenome (GOLD analysis project Ga0209425, IMG submission 184749) | Pelagic Microbial community sample from North Sea - COGITO 998_met_05 (SPAdes) (version 2) | ecosystem: Environmental > Aquatic > Marine > Neritic zone/Coastal water | place: Helgoland, sampling...
GCCGGTGCCAATACCGAAGACGGATCATGCACCTACGCCGAAGCCGGTTACGACTGCGATGGCAACTGCATCGTCGACACCGACGGTGATGGAATCTGCGACGAATTTGAAGTCGCTGGATGTTCCGATGATGCGGCATGCAACTATGACGCCGGTGCTACCGACGATGACGGTTCGTGCACGTATGCCGATACCGGTTACGACTGCGATGGCAACTGCATCGCCGACACCGACGGTGATGGAATCTGTGACGAATTTGAAGTCGCTGGATGTTCCGATGATGCGGCATGCAACTATGACGCCGGTGCCACCGACGATGACGGTTCGTGCACGTATGCCGATACCGGTTACGACTGCGATGGAAACTGCATCGCTGATACCGACGGTGATGGAATCTGTGACGCGTTTGAAGTCGCTGGATGCACCGACCCCGCTGCAGCCAACTACGATCCGTTTGCAACGGACGACGATGCTTCGTGCCTCGACCCCATTTGCATCGATCCCGAAGCATGCAACTATACCGAGTTTAGTGGGAATGATTACTGCCTCATTGTACAGCCTTACCAAGTCCACGATGGAATGGTGGGCGACCAAGACTTGACAGGCTATGTAACCTACCGCATCTATATCAAGACGCAGAATAGCGATGACTTCGTTTCAAGCGTCTCTGGGGACAACGAATTCCCAACGCGAATCATGTCAACCGGAAGTTTCCTGCAGAGTCCATTTGGAGGACTGCTCGGATCCGACCAGAACCCTTCGCTCTTCGCATTCTTCCCAGCAGCCGAATACGACAGCTTTGTCACCATCGGACTCACTGAAGGTGCCGGACCAGGTGAAGGCGCTATCAATACCATTGAAGACGAAGAAAACCCATGGGGATTCAACTTCGAAGCCGGACAAGACCTCCTCATCGATGATGCAATCGGAGGTGGTTGGTTCATCTTCAACGGACAATCCAACGGAATCGCAGGAGAAGACAACCAAGTACTCTTGGCACAAGTCACGACCGACGGGGCGCTTTCGGGATCGCTCTACGTGCAGACATTTGTGAACGGTTCGGCCGCCAACGAAGTGCGAACACTCCTCGACATCGAAGAGGCCTGCGTCGCTCCAGGTGGACCAGAAGTGTGTGAATTCCCCGATGCCGGTTATGACTGCGATGGCAACTGCGTCGCTGATGCCGACGGTGATGGAATCTGCGACGAATTTGAAGTCGCTGGATGTTCCGATGATGCGGCATGCAACTATGACGCTGATGCCACCGACGACGACGGTTCGTGCTTCTACAACGATGCCGGATACGACTGCGATGGCAACTGCGTCGCTGACACCGACGGTGATGGAATCTGCGACGAATTTGAAGTCGCTGGATGTTCCGATGATGCGGCATGCAACTACAATGCCGATGCCACCGACGACGACGGTTCGTGCACTTACGCCGATGCCGGTTACGACTGCGATGGAAACTGCATCATCGACGTAGACGGCGACGGTGTTTGCGACACAGAAGAAGTCATTGGTTGCACCATTGAGTATGCGTGCAATTACGATCCGGAAGCTACCGATCAAAATGATGATTCGTGCTTCTACGCCACGGCCGTATTCGATTGTGATGGCAATTGCCAGATCGATGAAAATGGCAATGGAATTTGTGATCAACTGGAAGATAGTTTCACAAATCTCTGCGGCGAAGGTACCATTTGGGACCCCACCAGCGGCCAGTGCATTGCATTGCTCGATGACTGCCCATACGACCTGAATGGCGACGGCATGGTCCAATTGCAAGATCTAATGGACTTCCTACTTTACTACGGAACGTATTGTCCGGAATAACCCTTCCCGTTGTTGAATGAAAAGAAAAGCACCTTCCATTTTGGAGGTGCTTTTTTTATTTGAGTTCGACTCCAGAAACAATTCAAAGATGCATCGAGAACCCTCTAGAACCGGTATGGAAATAACGTCGTTCGTGATGAGAAAAAGGCTCTACAGATCGCAATGAATGACCGCACGATGCCCTCCAACGATCATTGCCTACTCCAACCATATTCGATTTAACCAATGCTTCTTTTGAATCCATTATTAGCAATTGACCAACGGGCTTCGGAAGCTGGGTTCATGAATGGAGCGATTCTATCGTTTATAAAAAGAGCAGTGCAGAATGATTCCCACTCCAAGGCCAAAAACGACAAACAATATGGCGCCGATCAAGTCCAGGTCAAATCAGAAGCGTTGCTAATTTCAGAAAAGCAAAGTGAATCGATGCAGGCATTGAGTAACCCAGCGCTCCATTCATTATTAAATGGTGTCTGAATTTGATCTTGACGCTTTGCAGTCAAAAGGACCTCTAACCAGTTTAGCGGATAAGAAATCCCTCTTCGCCAAATACTAGACAGAGCACAATCGCCTGCTTCAACCCCATTCTTTCTGAGACCCAACTGAAGCGGAATGCGAAGGGCCATCATATTCAACTTCTACAGAGATAAAGCAAACGGATCCCAGCGAGATTCTTGAAAAACATGGGACTGCTAAGGGGGAAATTAAATCGCCACTCCACCATTTTACCCATTAAATCATAAAGAGCTGATAATCAATTATTTAATTTCAGCGCACAGGAATGGAAACCGTACCAACCACGATCAACTGCAAAATGGGGACCCTCATATGTTCATTGCTCAAATGAATCACGAGCACTGAAGCAGAAATAGTCCACTTCTAATTATAATCGTAAAAATGAAATCCACTCCTACAGCACCTTCAATTCACACCTATTTTAAAAGTATTGAGAAAAAAAAGGTCCACCCAGAGCGGCAGACCTTTGAAAGGGGAGATTCGACGTTGGGACTCAACGGTAAGTGCCTAAATATTCGGATTGGCACATCGTGATTCCGTACGACGAAATATTAAGTTACGAAATATTTTCAATTTTTCCAATGATTTCATTTTTTTCATTGGGACGATTATTCACACGTGATGCCGTAATCGTTGAGCAAGATGAGCAAGTCGCCTGTTCCAACTGTATTGTCTCCATTGAGGTCTCCAGGGCATGAGCTGTCTTCCACGCAAAGCTGCAAGCTCTCCACCCACACGGTACCCTCACCGCAGAATACGGGGCCATCAATGCATTGTGCAAGCCCTGCCTCAAGTCCATCGGTGTATCCCTCGGCATAACCGTTGAAGTCAGCATTCGAGAGGAGTTCATCGATTTCGTCACAAATTCCGTTGCCATTTTCATCGTTCAAGCATTCGCCATCGCATCCGTAAAACTCACCTGCGACATAGCATTCGCCCGGGTCTGTAGCGCTTGGGTCATAGTTGCATGCCAAAAGATTCATGCATCCAACTACCTCGTCCGCATCGCATATTTGATCGTTGTCGGCATCGTTTGCTAAGATTACACCTGTGCCGTCCATTGCTCCTGAGCAGCTCTCACACCCTGTAGGATAGAGGCAATCAACTCCAGGATCAGTAGCACTTTCGTTGTAATTGCAAGCCAAACTATCCTGGCAACCGGCGATTTCATCAGCATTGCAGACACCATCGGTATCGTCATCATTGGTTTGTACTGTCCCAGTGCCATCAGTGGCTCCTGAGCAGCTGTCGCAGCCCGTAGCATAGATGCAACTGCCATCTTCGTCAGTGGCCCCGGCATTGTAATTGCATGCATCGCTATTTTGACATCCAGGAACCTCATCGACGTCACATACCCCGTCTTCATCCGCGTCATTTGAAAGAACGGAACCCGTTCCATCATCGGAAGTGCCTATACACTCCGCACAAGGTCCAATCGCATATTCGCATGAAACTCCGCCATCCGTAGCTGATGCATTGTAATTGCAGGCAAGCAGATCTTGGCAACCCGCCACTTCGTCCAAGTCGCAAACCTCATCGTTGTCGGCATCGTTATCAACGATTGTACCGGAGCCATCGGTCTCACCAGAACATGTTTCGCAGATGTCATCTGCATAGACACAGTCTCCCGCATCCGTTGCTGCGGTATTGTAGTTACAGGCAGTTGCATCCTGGCATCCAACCAATTCATTCAGATCGCACACGCCGTCATTGTCTGTATCGTTATCGACAATTGTGCCCGTACCATCCGTTTCGCCCGAGCAAGTATCGCAGATCCCATCTGGGAATGTGCAATCGCCGGCATCCGTCGCTAAGGAGTTGTAATCGCAAGCTGTTTCATCTTGGCAACCTACCACTTCGTCAGCATCGCAAACTTCATCATTGTCCGAATCGTTATCAATGACTGTTCCCGTGCCATCGGTATCACCTGAGCACGTTTCGCAAATCCCATCCGGAAATACGCAATCACCAGCATCCGTAGCAGCAGCATTGAAGTTGCAGGCAGTATTGTCTTGGCAGCCGACCACTTCGGCTGAATCGCAGACACCGTCATCGTCTGCATCGTTATCGACGATTGAACCCGTGCCATCCGATTCTCCGGAGCATGCATCACAAATTCCATCAGGGAACAAGCAATCACCGGAATCCGATGTTGCTGAAGCATCATAGTTGCACGCGGTTGCATCCATGCAACCGGGAATATTTGGAATGCAACCTCCGTCATCGTACAACGCTTCTCCGTCGAAGTTCAGCGCTTCTGAATCTGTGCATCCACAATCCTGGTAATTGGAGGCCATTGCCCCCGTCCAATCGTTGGCAGAGAAGGTACCCTCTCCGTCAAACACAAAATGGACAGCTTCGTATACGCCCGCCTCATAAATTCCATTTTGAATAATCTGAACCGAAAACTCCCCGGAAATCTGTCCCGCAGAAGTGATTTGGGCCATGAGCACACGGCCGTCATCTCCACCCAAGGCGGGATAGTTAGCGTCGCAGCTGCTGCCATCAACGCCTGGCGGCAATGTGCAATTCCGAGTGTTATAAATTGAAAAACCACCGGCATCATTGACCAGTATGTCATTGCCGGCATTGAAATCTGTCCAGAACGTTCCCGTCGCGTCTGCTGATCCAATGTTCAAGTCAAAGTTCTGCGAGTCGGCTCCAAATGTGAACCAACTGTCATAAGCTGCATCTGGGAAAACGGCCAATATAGCGGGCATCAACTGCGTTGCATAGTCCGCGTTGAAATCGGCATCGTTATACCAATTGGGCGTCGCTGTTGACGTGAGTGCAAAGGCATGATCTGTTCCTTCGCCATAAATTGCGCTCAAGTAATCATTTGGATGATCCATATTGACATACAATCGATAGGTTGTATGGCCTGCAATGAGATCTTCACCATATTCTTCAATCGTTAAGCTGTAGGGAGAAAGGCCGGTGGTTGGACTGCAACCGCAGAATTGGCAGGAGTCATCTGAATCGGTAGCCAATCCATTGTAATTGCATGCGGTGACATCCTGACATCCTGGAACTTCATCTGTATTGCAAATTCCATCGCCGTCTACATCACCGTCCAAGACTTCGCCCGAACCATCATCTTCGCCCGAGCAATAATCGCATCCCGTTGCATAAATGCACGCACTTGGATCCGTTGCCGCTGCCATATAATTGCATGCTACAGGGTCTTGACACCCTTCCACCTCATCTGCATCACATACCTCATCGTTGTCTTGGTCATTGTCCACGACCGTTCCCGTGCCGTCCGTCTCGCCAGAGCACGATTCACAGATACCGTCAACATAGACACAAGCACCAGCATCCGTTGCAGCGGCGTTGTAGTTGCAGGCGGTAGCAGCTTGACAGCCAGCTATTTCGGCGGAATTGCATACGCCATCTTCATCGTCGTCATTGGCAACTATTGTACCTGTTCCGTTCGTTTCGCCTGAGCAAGACTCACATCCCGTGGCATAAATGCAATCATCACTAGCATCGGTTGCAGCCGAATTGTAATTGCACGCATCGCTGTCATCACAGCCTAAGACTTCAAATTCATTGCAAACACCATCCTCATCGGTATCTGCAAGGCAGACACCAGCGCAATCGTAGTACGTTTCAGGGTAATCGCAAGAACCGTTATCCGAGGTAGCCAAGTCATAATAATTACAAGCATCTGTATCGGTGCACCCTTCTATGATTGGAGCACCCAAACTCTCACCGTCAAATGTTTGAGTCAAGATCACTTTGTTGTTTTCGTCACCATGCACCCAAATCTCCGCATTCAAGGTCCAACTAATGGTTCCTTCTGAAGTGACTTGCATCACAACCGACTTGCAGTCTTCACCGGCGAAACCATTTGTCGCTGATGTGCTCGGGAGGTACCATGATCCCGCGCTATTGGCGTCGTCCATGCTGATCGCCACAGGGCCCGAATTTCCACTGAAAAATGTTTCAATTTGGAAATTATCGCTCCAAATGTTCGAGCCGGACTCTTCAATTGTAACGTCTTCTTCATTCGAAATGAAAGAAGGAGCGCATGACAGCCCAATGCCTACCCACGAGTCGTAGGTGTATGTATTGGACAAAATGTACTCATTTATACAGGGGCTCGAGCCAGCAGTGGCTCCCCCGAAATAATCATTGTACATGCCTTCAGGAACGTTTATCGCAGCATTTAAATCCGCCGAACCATAAATTTTATGAATGAAATCATCCTCGAAGACGGTATTCACCGAAACGAGGTGCTTCAAATAGCCCGTCAAATCAAAATCCCCACCCGATGGGAATACAAAAAGAGGACTCGTATATTGACTGAATTCATATTGATCCGTTACAACGGAAGTCCCGTTTTCAGCGGGAAGTGCTGTGCCAGATGGTCCAACAAGTGGAGATTCAACGGCGTATGAAACAGAGCTTAGGCAGCATAGGAGGGCCAATGAGGCCACGAATCCTAGGCGCGCCAATTTGGTGGTGGCAGCGTTGCAAGACATGGTAATGGTTAAAACGATTTGCACTAAAATACAAAATAATTCCTTCTTTGACGAATTATTATTTAGTTTAATCGATTTCTATGCGATACCTGTCGCTTTTATATGTGGATATACCTGCTAGTGATTTGAAAGCCAATTGAAGCATTGCTCCAATCCGTGGCGGTAATCCGCCCTCAAGTCCAGAGCTGTAACCCGATAGCCTTCAGATCTTAGTGGATGCGTTGGAGCTATTTGAGACCAAGACTGTTTGCCTTCCCCTTCACTATTGGAAAGCTGATCCGCCAGATCATTGTAACGAAGATGCCAATTTTCAAACAGTCGGGAAACGGCGGGATTGTCCCGATACAAATAGGAAGCCAGCCAATCCAACGTATCCCGTTCAACCCGATCCGCGATAGGCCTTGTACGGATTACCAATGTGGTGGAACAGCCATCCCGGAGAGCCGCTCTCAGCGGAATCGGATCGGCATACCCCCCATCAAACATCCAGTGATCGTCCAATTTCACTTTTCCGCGGGTAATCAAAGGCAATGTGCTGGACGCCAATACCGTCCGCATCCAATTCTCTCGACGTGGCTTGAGGTAATGGGCCTCACCCGTCTCGTAATCAGTGGTGACTATATGCACATGCTTGTCTTCAATGAACCGATTCGCAGCATCCCAATCGATGGGCGATGTCGTTTGAACCACTTTGGCCAAGTGCGCAAGATTCATGAGTCCTTCGTCTGACATGACGGATCCAAAAGAAATAAACTTTCCGTCTTCAATGAGCTTTTCGGAGAGCTCGATGAAATGTCCCCGTTGGCCAGATAAGAACGAAATCATCGCCATTGAGCCGGCACTTACACCGTAATAGTATTTGAATGGGCGATACCCTAACGAAGCAAAACCATCCAGAACGCCCGCTGTAAATGCACAGCGTAAACTTCCCCCTTCCAACACCAAAGCCTCATATTCGGGGATTTTTTTCATCCCTTTTAAGATACGCCAAAAACATGAGTCTTTGCCAGTGTGTTCACCTCACAATCAAGCGGACCGCTCTTGAAGCGCCGGTTCCCATCCAATAAACACCCGGAGTTTCTGGTGCCTGAAAAGTCGTTGATTGCAGCGGCAAGCGAAGCACGGTCTGACCCGTGGCATTTTTCAATTCCGCGGCTACTTTTATTTCGCGGTTGTTGCATCCAATGGTGACATCAGCCCCGTGAAGAACGGGATTGGGATACACATGAAAGGGCGATGCGGATGAGACATTGCCCAAATCCAATGCCAAGACATCAATGTCCCCAACGTGTAACACATACGTTTCTCCAAGCTGATGCATGGCTCCGTAGACTTGATAGACATCACCCGGTGTAGGTCCATCCGGGTCTTCGTTGTTCGATGGATCGTCCATATCGATGCCCCAGCATGTGACTTCTCCTGTTCCATCACTTACCGTCCAGTACCCTTCCGCGTCAGGTGAAGTGAGAACGGTAGCATTGTCAATCCTCACACGTGTTCCCTCGTACTGTTCATCCTGAAATGCATCCGCTGTTAACCATATGCCCATGGGGGTGGCATTCCAGAAATCAACAAAATTGGTCAACACCGCATCCATGATGGTGGTGTTGCCGTCAACCTCTACCACTGTGCCTGTGATTTCCAAAACGTCGCCCACTTCAGGCTGACGCTCCCCGCTCCAATAGGGCGGATTTGATGCGATGGAAACATCAGGGCCATTCACATATACTCCATTCCAAGCCCCATAGGCATCTTGCATGTACCACGTATCTCCGAAAAATTCCGTGACTTTGCCCGTGATATTCACCGATTGGCCCTCCAATGGAGACGTCAGTGTTTCCCCTTGAACTTCGATCATGGGGGTGAACTGTGCATTAAGCCGGTTGATGTGAAAGGATGTAAAACCTCCAAAAACAAAAAGACAGAGGAGCATAATTGATTTTCGCATGTGTGCAATTTAAACAATCAAATACAACCTTGTCCATACACGTAAATATGGATTTCAGCATCAGTGAAGATCAATCCATTCCAAAATTCTATCCTTAGTTGCATTATTTTTGTTCCAAACAAACAGATTCACCATGCTATTTCGACCTTTTTGCCTCACGACTATTCTTTCCTTGTTCCTTTTCGCTATTGGCTGTGACGTCCCTACCCCACCGAACCCAGTGCCCACAAGCAGCGGCTTTTCGCCAGAGGGTGGCCCAGTTCATTTTGGTTCTGAAGCGTCGGTAGAGATTGTAAAAGGCATCGATTCGGCATGGGCGGAAATGGACATGGAGCGGCTTGCTACTTTTTTTAGCGATACCGCAAAATTCGACTGGTATGATGGGAAATCATATGATGGTGTTGATGCCTTTATTGGGCGCATCATGGAAGACACCCTTGACAATGAGTGGGACTTTCGCTGGGCCTACGCCATCGATGCCAACATCGAAGAACCTGGCGATTGGGTGCACGCTGGATTTGACGTCAGAGCAACAAAAAACGAAGAAGCCGTGGAACATGCGTGGTACCAAGAATGGTACTACATCGAAGACGGCAAAGTGAGCTACTGGTACAATATGAAGGCGATACGCCAGGATTAATCCTACTGCTTTCCATATGCAAAGCGCGCAGCACCATGCTAAAAACCTCAGTTTTGTTGATTTTGGCACTAACCCTTGCCGCCTGCGAACCCATCCAAGAAAAACTCCTCGGCACGTACGAGATTAATCCTGATCGCGGTTGCGGAAGTTGCACAGCGAATGGCCCTCAGTCCATGGCCTTTGAAGATGAAGACACGAGCGACGGAATTGAAGGAAATTACCTCTTTGAATTTCAGGATGGACAGTATCACTCTGGATCCTATGGCTTTTTACTGGTGGACACGATCGTCACCGTAATCCTCTACCCTGAGGATGCTTCCTTCGATTACACACCTCTCATTGGCACGAACCTGCGCAAGGACTACCGCGTAAGCGGTGACAAAATCAAGGAAGATTGCGAAGGCCTTTTCCGCAATTGCGTCTGGGACAGGCAATAGAACAGGCCTCCTTTTGATGCTGCTGTTGGATGGCAGTGATTGCCTTTGCATAATTCGCAAAAACGCTTGAAGAGCGCCCGCACGCCAACAATTGATTGCTCGATCATTCTCTAAGCAACAATCGCAGGCATCAATCTGCAATGTCAGCGCATGCATTGCCATACAACGTCATCAAATCAAGCAAATCGCCAATGGCGATGATCCCGTTGCCATCTAAGTCAGCCTGACAACCATCTTCATAGTATTCTTCGCACCACGACTCGTAGTCGCAACCGCCGCCGCCGCCGCCGCCGCCTGGTTCAAACGCACAGCTACCATCGTCGATGAGGGCCTCAGGATCATAGTTGTCGAAGAATGGATACGTACAACCGCAGGGCAAGGCCGATTCGTTCTCCTCAGAATTCAATTCAATTTCCGTATCAAACGAGCAATTGTCATTTGACACATTCACTCCATATATCCCATTGGGGAGAAAAGTGAATGCCATGGGATCACCGTTACTCGGCTCTGAAATCGATGCCTGCGTCGAATCCGACGGGTTCAACTCAATGACCCAGCCGCCTCCTGAATAACCCGGGGAATCCACGTCAATGACCAAGGTGCCATTACTTACGTCACAATCCGGTTGAAACGCGAGCCATTCAGCATTCAATTGCGTCATCACCTGTAAGGTATCGGAACTGAAGCACGTGGATTGGCCATCCAAGTAGGCCATGACAACGTATTCCATCGCTGTCGCTCCATCCAGGGCTTGGGTGCTTTGCGCTGTTGAATCTACCACCATATCCCCCGGCGACCATTGCCACAGAACATCCAAGAAAAAAGGATTGCAATCAATGGTGAAGTCGAACGGTGGATAGGTCCCATCCCCACAAGACTGAGAGGCGTTCGTCACCACTCGAAAGGTCAGGCAACCAGAAGGATCGTCCGACCCCCATTCGAGGTTGGAAATATTGCCCGAGTATGTTCCCAAAACTGGATAGGAAACATCCGGCCCGTCATGAACCACAACGAAATCACCGATGGAGTCCATCAGTGCATTTTGGAAACTCAAGTGCATCTGCGTCCCATCCCCTTGAATCAGCGGGCAAACCGTGAATACCGTATCCGCATTGTTCTCGACGCACCACGAACTGCTGTATGGCATGCCAGGGCAATCGGTGTAAGATGTATTCACCAATCCAGCGGAGAGATTGACCACAGAAGAGCAGGCATTGGGATTCGGGCCTCCTTCAACGGCAAACCCTAGACCATCATTGACCGAAATCGAGCGGTACTTCGTCGTTGAACACCCAAACGCATCGATCGCTGAAAAGTTCACAACGTGATTTCCAATGGACAGCGCTTCATAAGTTGCATAAAGTCCCGTACTATCTTCCTCTATTGCAGCAGATTCAGGCAAAGTATTCCAATCAAACCCTCCATTGCTCAGGTCCAATTCTGTTCCACTGCTCAGCCCGAGGGAGTCGAGTTCATCGTGTTCGAACTGAAAATTCCATCCAAAGAAATGACCATCTCCCAGCGAATCCAATGTGGCAATGTGCAAACTCCATTCACCATTCACAGGACATCCTTCCAACGCACACCAATCTTCACATGAGGTATAGGAACCAATTCCAACTGTTCCTCCGTTCAAGGCAGAATTATTTGCATCATCCAAGAGATAAAGTCCGGCAGAACGCCATGTATAGGTATAACCTATACCTGCGGTATCATTGTCCATGCCTATAATTGGTTGGCCTAGATTGGCATCGTCCACATCGGAGGTTCCGTTGCAATCATCTGTTTCCCCCTGGTTATTTTGCATCAGGAAAAGCTCCGCTCCGTTGGGGCAAGAAACCCAGATATCCAATGCACCGACATACGAATGCTCCAAGGTCGCGCGGATCTTGCGCATGTCAGAGCACGAATCAATCACTGCATCTTCGGAAAATCCGTTCACCGTAATTGGAAACGAATAAACGGTTGCCATTGAATCTGATAATTGCTCAGAGGCCCCATCGTATGCAGCGGTCTGCAGAAGCTGAGAAGAGTAGACTGAAACCTCTGCTTCGCCAACCCCACCAATGCAAATAGGAGTATCGACAAGAAACTGAACATTCGGCTTAGGCAAAACCGTCACCGTGAATGGCTCTGAAACATCAAAGCTATCGTAAGGGCCTGCCATGGCAAGCGTGACTTCATAAATCCCGGGCTCATTCCACTCATGCTCGATGGTATCAGACAACGAGTATTCAGTTGTGCCATCGCCCCAATTCCACATGTAGTAAAGGATGGAGTCCAATGTTGCTGTTGAGGCGGAAGGACTCCAGAGCAATTCATTTCCCTTGCATGCATAAAAGCTAAGGCTGTCAGGACCGCCCATCGTGCTGTCCAGCGCTGTAATAACTGCGTTAACGGTGTAATAAGCATCAATGAAAAGCTCGTCCTCTACTTCATTGCCACATCCATCCTCCACTTCTACTGTAACGATGTCAAATACGTCGGGGACAGCGTTGAAGAGCGTGTCAAACCCTGATTCGGCCAATTCATCATTCACGTACCAAGAAACGGAGTACATCCCTCCAAAACTCAATCCTCCATCGATGCTCGCATACATGAAGACGCTATCACCTGGAATAATCTCAATGCTGTCAGGCTGCAAATCAACAACAAGCGGCACAGGATCCAGCAAGGTGATGGAATTGACTGCAGAGACGGGATCCAAGCCACACGTGTCCGTCACCGTCAGCATGCAAACCCAATCTTCATCGGTAGAGACCGTGATGCTCGGCGCAGTAGAATTACTACACGACCAATCATACGCATAGTTCCCATATCCTCCAGTCACTTCAGGCTGTACTATGATTTGTAGGTTGGAACAAGCCACCGTATTAAAGGAATCGATCTCAATGGATTCTGGACCATCAGAAATTTCGTAGGTCAGGTAAATGAAACCATCAAGACAGCTTTCCAAGGATGACAATGTGGCAACAATGGACTCTGGTCCCTCTTCCAATCCATCCGACAATGCCACCAGCGTGAAGTCCATAGATGATGTGCCCGGGGCAAATGTGATGGTATCTCCAAATGCTTGCAAGCCCCCATCGGGCATTAATTGTGCAAAGTCCAAGCCGTTGATTGCTGTGCCTTGATCAAAATTGAGAATGACGGAATACGTGCTATCAACGGGCACATCTTCCGGCCTCGTGAATGTCCAGTCCAACGTTCCACACCCTTCAAACAAAAGCGATTCATCGTCTTCGCCCAAATCAATGGAAGCGACTACTTCGACAGGGACGTTGGAAACAAAAGAACCTTGCTCTAGGATGACCACTGATTCTAAACCCGCATCCGAGCCATCGGCAATGGCCAATTTGATGTGGTATGTTTCTCCGCATTGAACCGGATGACCTGCATGAAAAACCGAGGTATAGCCATTGATACAAATGCCATCATACGGCAAATTTGAAACGAAGTATTCCGCGTTCAAATTGCTGTTGACAGATGAAACGGTAATGGGCAGGTTGGGATCTGAATTTGGAACGCCTGCGATATTAATCGCTCCATTCGGAAAGTTTGCAGGGCTTTCAAAAGGCCCAACGATGTCCGGACCGCTCAAGAAGAAACCGAATACATCATTGTACGGGGTGTTTACCCACGTTTCATACTCATCAGACCCGAAAATGTAATCGAAGCCAATTGAGTCCCCTGTGACGATGAAATCGAACTCCAAAATACTCACGTCCAAAACATTATCCACAACAAAGTTTTCTCCAATCAAGCCGGGAACTTGGTTGGCCAGCATGAGCAACGAAGAGTCTGTAACCGTCTCTCCCAAACAATCATCGCAAGTAGAAGACGAGCAACCGATTCCCCGGGCATGCTCCGTACTCATGACCAATCCTTCGTTAAAAGAGTAATCAGAATCTGCTCCATTGATCAGTTTTCCAAGTTGATCCAGCCCACCTGTGTAGCTGACATTGAAAGCTGCAACCCCCTCTCCTAATAACACATCATTGACATACTCTTCTGGTGTCAATCCATTTTGGACATCCAGCTGAGCATGCATTTGATTCGAAAAAATCACGAGCAGCACAACGCTAAGCATCACGCGAATGGCACTGCAAAATTGATTGGTGTGGAAGTGGATGTTCATTTTATTGGTTTTTCTCGTCCGTCTGTTATTTTTAGTCCGCTAGGAGTCTCAGTTCTGTTCGGCGGTTCGCTTGATGTTGATCTTCATTACAAGGAATGCATTGGCGCACGTTCAAAGGGGCGCATCCGCAAGTCTTCACATCAGAGCATCCATTCAGCAATTGTGACTCTCCATATCCCTTGGCCACAATTCTTCTCTTTGATATCCCTTTATTGATGATATAATTGACGCATTTCTCCGCTCGTGCTTGGGATAGCTGCAAATTGTAAGCCTCATCATTTCTGCAATCCGTATGTGAACTCAGTTCGACTCTGATTTCAGGTTTATCCTTCATATACGCAACCAGCTTATCCAACTCCTTTTTGCTTTCGTTTCGAAGGGCTGCACTGCCCAAATCATAGAGGATATTGGCCAGGTCGATACGTTCAAGGATTTCATTCCAAGGCGCTAATTGGAGGGTGTCGCAGATTGAAATCAGGCATCCCGGAGGAGGCGGCGCGAACTCATGCGACAAATCTTCATAATTGATCAATGTTGCTGTCATCGAAACAAAATCTTCTGCTTGCGACGCCGCACTCCATTGGAATTGCCCGTTTTCATCCGTTACAAATTGCGATGTTTCGCCGTCGGCATTTCGGAATTTGAGCAGCGCACTTGCGGCGGGACGCCGCTCTTCATCCAAGATCACAATCGAATTTTCTTTCGACGCGAAGCTCATATCAAGGGTCACTTCGAGCTGTTCCTGATCGAGCAATAAGCGCTTCGACGGTGGAGAGTTCATGCCTTTAAAGGGCTGCAGCGTCAAGTCATAATCGCGCCCTAACCATCCATAAATACTGCATTCCCCGTTCACGTCTGACGTCAGGCTTCGGGTCAAGCCGCTATTGACTTCCTTCAATAGCATCTTTGCCTCAGCGATAGATGATCCATCGCAGGCCATAACTGAAACCATAATCTGACCTACCGTTGGAGAGCCTTCCACGCGATAAATCGCATCATTCCCACCAGACCGATTTGAACTCAGCCAGCCTTCTCCGATTGCCTCGTCAAAGTTGAAAGCAAAATCATCCGCTTGTCCATTGATGGGAAACCCCAAACGCTCAATTTGATCGGAGCCTATGGGATGGACAAAAACGTCCAAGCCCCCTGCCCCAGGCCAACCATCGGACGCGAAGTACAAATTTCCCGCGGCACTGACCATCGGAAAAAGCTCATTCCCTGAAGAATTAACTTCCGGACCTAAGTTTTCTGGTTTGGACCAATCGTCATCCTCCCAGCGTGAAGAATACAAATCCATGCCCCCAAAACCACCGGGGATGTCTGAAGCAAAAATAATGTCTTCATTCTCGTCAAATGTGGCGTGACCGCAGGAATACTCAGGAGAGTTCCAAGGAAACGGATTGGCCGGTTCCCAGCCTTCTTCTCGTTGCCAGAAAAACTCCAATTGAAGCCGTGACAATCCGTGTTCTACGGTGGTATCCAATTGGGGTTGGTTGCGGGTTAAAACCGCAAAATTTTGATCCTGATCAAAGGCAACCGGACCATCGTGTGTCCGTTCAAGGCCCAACTCCAAGAATAAGTCTTCACCACGCAACTGCTCCAGCAATGATATCTTGGGTTCTGGATCGTTTGCATTTTCAATATGCTTCAACTCGGTGAAATAACGTCCGGTCCAACCATCCTTTAATGGTGCAGCTCCTCCACCTACTGCCGATGAAATGAATACAAGCCCTTCACCGAAAGGAGTACAAGCGAATTCGGCGCCATTGGCATTCGGCCTCCACCTTTTTATACTGAAATCCAATGTATCCTTGGTCAAAGCCCGAATGCTTTCAAACTCGACAGAAAGAGCGCTGACCTCTTTGTTTTCCGGGAATCGGACCGCAGCAAGACCCAAGAATTTGAGTGTTTCTTGCACAGAACTTAACCGTATCATCAACATCATGTGCGTTCTCAAATCGTCTTGAGATGCAGCATCCATTTCAACGATTCGTTTGCTCCAAAAAAGAGCAGACTCAAAGTCCCCAAATTTCTTCGCACAAAAAACAGCCTTCCGCGCAAGACGCAATTGCTCAGAGCTCTGGTGAACGGCCTCTGAAGCCATATGGCTCCACAGATTCAATGCTTTTGAATACTGGGCCGACTCTGTCCATTCTTGTGCCCATTTCTCTTGATCAAATTGCGCTTGAACCAAACTGCAAACACCCATTAGAACGATGACGATTAACTGTTTCATGGTCAAAAGTATCGGGGGCTTTGGTAGGCGACTGAGCGTTTTCCATAATCCCATGCTAAGCCAATTTCATGCGAGCCAAAACTGCGGGTCATCAGACCGTTGGTTGGAAAATCAACAGCATAATGAAACCTCCAACCCTCTTTGAATCGGTAAGAAGTTTGCACCCCTACCCCTTCCCCATATCGTGCCATGGCTCCCAAAGAGAGCACTTCAAACAACCATAACTCGATATTCACGTCAACCACACCAGGCGCATCAGCGAGCCATTTTACCAAGGAAACAGCACGAACGTCAACGAAGTCATTCAACGGATGGATGTATCCCGCTGTCGCATACAAATGCCGATTTCGGCGGCCAATCGGCTCTGCATTCCCTAAATCTTGCTCCAGCAAATGAGGTGCAGAGAAACCAAGAAACCAAGACGAAGCATGCATGATAACCCCAGCTCCGGTTGAAAAGCCTACTGCATTGTAAGGGGCTGCAAGGAGCATGTCATTCGCATCTCGCGCCATTAACGATTGAAAATCATAACCTGCCGATTGAAGACCGAACGAAAGCCCTGTGGATAAATAAATGCCATTGCCAAGCTCAGGGGAATGGTAGGCCACGTGCCCCATAAATTCTCGCTGAGAACGCGCTCCGCTCGCATCATTCAGGGCTGTCAACCCAATCCCTAATCGGTTGCGGAATAAAGGCGCATGCGCCGAAATGAATTGCGTTCGTGGCGCCCCTTCCCAACCGGTCCATTGCATCCGCACGATAGACGTGGAACGCAGCGTGCCATCCAAGCCTGCATGTGCCGAATTGAATTGCAATGGATTGCGCAAATAAAGCGACACCTGAGCGTCTTGCTGGCCCCAAACTTCTCCGCCAATGGCCAAAACCAATATGCAAAAAATGATCCTCATCGCGCTTCATTTTGAATTTCAATGAATCCTCGGAATACTTCCGGATTCGTTGGCTGAGTTTCAATCAAAAAATAATAAGTGGCTGAAGGCAAAGGCTCTCCAGAACCATTGGCCTCCCAAGTGCCTTGCCAGTCATTTTGATATGGACTGGCCTCGTAGACCAGTGTTCCCCAGCGATTGAACACTCGAATCCGATGCTGAGGATAGAGATACAAATCGTCAAGAAAGAGGGCATCATTCAACCCGTCGTTATTGGGGGTGATAATTTGATTCACTCCCACCGGAATCTCATCGAAACATTCCAATTCGAAAATGGCACTTGAGACACAGCCGTATGCATCGGTCACAGTGATTTCATGCAATCCAGCCCCCACTCCCCAAAGCAATTGACCCGACGAATTGTCCCACTGATACACATATTCTTCCGTTCCTCCAGCGGCCTGAACTTCGATAAAGCCATTGGATTCACCACACAAAGAAGGACCCGAATCGATCAGTTCAATCTCAAGGGGAAGCCTTTCGAACATTTCAACGGTTGCTGAATCTTGGCAATTGCTCTCATTCGTGACCACCACGCTATACGTTCCTGCAGCCACATTATTAGCAATTGGCCCGGCGCTGATCGGAGGAAACCAATCGTAAAGAAGTTCACCTCCGCCTACCGCATCGACAAGGATGGTGCCATTTTCATCACCAAAACAAGCCAGCGAATCCAATGAAACATTCAAGAAATCGATCGGAGCAGCGTCTTGCACCACCAATTCAATGGACGCGAAACATCCTGTGACGTCATCAATAAAGTCCATGGTATATGTTCCTGAGGCATCGACCTGTGCCGTTGAACCCATCGGATCGACGTTGCCTGGTCCAGTCCATGAAAAACTACCCGGACCCAACGCGGAAAACCCTTCGATGGTAGCGATTCCGGTTTGGCAATCTACCCCCCCGTTGGGACCAACGTTTGATGACAATTGAGGAGTCGGATTGATAATCACCTCAAATGAGGTTTGTTGTTCGGGGCAATTCAGTAAACCGGATTCAATGTCGATGGTCGCTTGGATTGGCGAGTCACCATCATTGGACGCGACCCAGTCTGGCAGATTACCGGTTCCCGCAGCTCCCAATCCAATCTCAGAATTGGAATTGGTCCAGGAGTAGCTCACCGAGTCTATGATCAAGGTATAATCCGGCACAGAGACCTGATCACCGTCGCAAAAGACCACATCAGGCAAGAGCGGGAGAACAAAATTGGGCAACACTGTTACACCACCGAAAAATGTGTCAGCCGCGCAATAAGATCCTGTTGTTGTGATCACGTAAACCAATGAATCCGCATTCAAGCCTGCATTGACCAGGGTATCCGTAATGATCGCACCTTGGCCTGTTGTGTAACCACTCAAATCCGTTCCTCCGGATGGCTCCCATTGCCCTGTAGCTTCCGGGACTGTGGTCGAAATAACCCAATTCACGGGAACACCCGAGCAAACAGGACTGGCAAGTCCTGACACATTCAATATGGGCTGAGGCTCCACAATTGCAGTAAACTCCGTTGTATCGTGGCAACCATACAACTCTCCAATTAATGAAATAACAGAAGAAGAAGCCGTCGAATCCGATGCATTGGAGGCTTGCCAACTTTCTAAAATTCCAACCCCATTCGCTCCCAATCCCACATCGTTTCCGTTTGCTACCCACTCAAAACTCATCTCAGGAAAGCCCAAATCGTAATTCGGTAGGAATGCAGAATCACCCGGACAAAGCTGCAGATCTGACACCGCGGAAAGAGTAAATTCGGGCGCTACGACGGCATACCATTCGAGGGGATCCGCTGGACAAACAAAGTTGGAGGTTGTAATAGTGTACAGGACACTGTCCAACACATTCGACGCATTGATCAGTTCATCATCTAAGCTCAACGGCACTGCACCTTGACCCGAAGACATCCCCGAAATTGAAGGGTGAGATCCTGTGGACCAAGCCAGTTCTATTCCCGCAACTGTAGAAGTGGCAATGGCACCCAAATCTGCACCTGAACAAGAGATCACATTGCTGGACAGTACTCCCAAGACCGGTTGTGGGTGCACAACAACGTCAATAGACGCAGAGTCCATGCATCCATACAAATCAGACGTAAGGGTCAATGTCGCCATTGCATCGACCGCCAAATCATTCTGAGCCGTGAAATCATTTAAGTAATCTTGCCCTACAATAGGGAGTCCCACATCATCTCCCATAAGAAACCAACCGTATTGCACCCCCAAATAGGGCACATCATAGGGAGATAACACCACAAAATCATCGGGACAGGCCTCCAGCGATGCTGGCGTAGGAAGATCATACTCTGGGACAACTGCAACATCATAAACCAAGGTATCTGCTGGGCATTGCTCAAAAGGTGTTGTGAACGTGTACGTCAATATTTCAACGGCACTACCTGCGTTGCTCAATTCATCCACAATGATGGGGCCTGACCCATCCAAACCACCCGTTACCTCGCTCAATGAATCAACCGTCCAAACAACGTCCACACTGTGCACCGTTGTGTTCACCAACACGAAAAGTTCTTCATCCGAGCAAATGGTATCAGGGACAGCCGGAGGGCCCAGGTAGATGTCAATGACGGGCAACACTTCAATGGTAATGATAATGCCACCTGTATCGCAACCAAGCCCAACGAGTACCTCAACCGTTTGGCTGGAGATGGAGGTATTGGTTAGCACCCAACCTGGCAGTACCAAAGGTGCCGGTCCAGAACCACTGAATTCATTGATGCCATCGATATTTCCGGTTGTACTGATGGACCAATAAATTGTGTCCGCGGACAAGGAAGAGTCAAATGTCATATCCGGAACTGAATCACCGCTGCAGATCGTTAAGTTCTGCGGTCCTTGTGTACCAATGTTACCGTCGAGGGTCAAGTCACCCGCTGGCTGTATTTCGCACGAATAGTAAATCGAATCATATCCGCAGGCATTTCCCGAGTAAAGCCAAGCTCCAAAGAGCCCTGGTTCATCCACCGTAATGCTGATGCTGGCAGAACCCGAATTCCAGCCCCCAAAAATATAATCAGAACCTATGTATCCATTGGAGCCACCTAATTCGCCCGAATCCAACACATAATCCAAATTGGTATCAATGGTCCAAAATCGATGCAAACTGTCACTGCATCCATCAGGCGAAACAAAGACAGCATTTTGGCTGACATCAATCAAATCAAACATGGTACCTGAGCAGCCCGGACAAATGGTTGAAATCAGCTCCACATCCGGCGCAGAGGAAACAAAAATGGGGTCAAATTCTATGTCCGTTGAAATACCAGAAGAGCATCCGTTGGTCGCGATTACTTCAAGCATAAAAGCATTGGACCAAGAATTTGTTTCATAGCCGCAAGAATTCGTCAGAAACACATGCTCGATTAACGTATCCGCCGAAGTGGTGAATGAAATTTGAGTGCTATCCGAAAAGGTCAAATCATAGTTCGCGATTTCGCCGTTGGAACCCAAAAGAACTTCAAAGGGTTCACCTAAACAGGAATAGGTGCCTGACGATTGGAAGGAGATGTTAGGCGCAGAGCCATTGAAGACGGTATAAATTTCTTGCGAAGAACAACCCGACACCAAATCCGAAAAACTATGGATCATTGTATATCCTCCCAATGAATATGTGTGAGAAATGGTTCCGTTTGCAAAATCCGCTTGCGTTGAATTGGGTGAACCATCCCCCCATTCGAATGTGTGTTCGTATGCCCCTGCATCCGAAACGGTGAAGAGAAAATTCGCATCACCGGAGCTATTGCATCGAACGAAATTGATGCCATTCTCATCAGAAAACGAATCAAAATCCCATCCCAAAGAAATCAATTCAAGGGTTGAAGAGGGTTCAGGAGCGATGGAGAAGGATACCTCGTCAAGTGCTGGAGGCATTCCATTGTTATTGTCCACCTCCAATGCCACCATTTGCAATCCGGGTTGATTGAACTCGACCAAATGTGGCCCCGGTCCCGAGGCCGACGATGGGGCCGCATTAAAACCAAAATCCCAAAGAAAGGAAACAGCGGGACTGAGGTTGGAGGAAGCACTGGTAAATGTGATACTGGTGCCCGAACAAAAGCTACTGTCCTGCAAGGTTTCAGGCGTAGATTGAATCACGGCCGACGGAGTCTGAGCGTTGACAAGCAAAACAGCCTGTAAAAACGTCAATAAAAGACTCAGCCTCATAATCAGAGACGATTTGGCTTGCATGGACAATTTGGTTCGAGGCGTAATATACTGATTTGTTTTTGTTTTGATTCCCTTTCTCGCTAATTATCAATGAACAACAGACCAATTTCTGCTCGTATCCATTGCGGAATGCTATATTCATTATTTGCTTTTTTGTCCGCAGAAATCAGCATCCCTTGATGGAATACGCCTCTCGCCATCCGGTTATTCTTACTTCACCCATAAAACCCAGAGTGAGAAACGAATTGTGTCACAACAGCGAAAAACAGAAGAGCCTGTAAACCAATGATTTACAGGCTCCTTTGTGACCGTGTAGGGATTCGAACCCCAAACCTCCTCATCCGTAGTGAGGTGCTCTATCCAGTTGAGCTACACAGCCGAAAAAATCCGCCGAAACGGGGGGCAAAGATACCAACTCCCCTCAATCCACCAAATGGATTCACGGAATAATCACACGAATCGCTGTCTCGTCCATTGACAACGGAACCACTCACCTTCCCATTGCCTTTCTGTTGGCCCTAGGCAATCCATTTTCATGCAGCATAATGCCGATGGTATGGTAACGGAAATATGGCATGGAAACGAATTGCCGTCCGTCAAAGGCATTGCCTTGGCCCCAGGAGTTTTTAATGATGAAGTACGAACGGCCTCGGGCATCTTTGGCAAGGCCAACGATGTGCATGAGGTGATCGTCTGTATTCTCCTGTGAATCAAAAGCCGCTTGTCGCATCGCTTGATTCACTTGCGGCTCATCCGGCATTTGCCCCAACGTCTCCCACTCTTCGGCGCTCTTCGCTATTTCCGGCATAATCGCCCAGCCATTTTTGAACGAAAAGCCTCGATTGCTCACATCCGCATCCCAAGCGACCGTGAACCCTTCCGCAATTGCGTGCTCGACGATGGTCTCCAAATCGTCCAACGGCACATTCCAAAAAGCCCCATGGGCATGGTTATCTGGAACTTCCAAAATAAAGGATTGACCGAACGGATGGTGCGCAAATGACGTGACCGTCACGTATGCCTCCGGAATAATCCCCATTGCATCCCTGAATGTTGAGGGAGAATAGGACTTGCCTTCATAGTCGAACGATTCTGGCAAACCACCAAGGTGCGCGTCCAACACCGCTTCAACCGCATCAAACGACTCCGGTGCAATGTTACCCGATTGATCGACCATGCTTTTGGCGAGCGCTGACAAGCTTGCATCCAGCGCATTGTGATTGTATGCTCCCGCTTCTTGTCCCCCGCCATATATGGATTGTGGTACGAGACCGTACACGGCTGCCGCGTGGGTAACATCATGGGACAATCCTCCCGGACCAAATTGATGTTTGCCTTGGTAACGGACATAGCGCTCGACCTTTTCGGGATAAATCACTCGCACCGCGGCCATTTCACTGAAGTCATGCAGCTCGCCGGTAATCCGATGCGCTTCTGACTCCAAAAAGCTGGTGGTACTGAAACTCCAGCATGTACCTGTTTGGCCTTGGCTGAGAACATCTGTTGCAGTCAAATCAATGGTTACTTCTGGCGCCTGCGCATTCACATTCATTGGATTTCCGAGCAAGAATGCAAAGAAAACGGAGGCCAAGCTCCAAGCGTATATCGATTTCATGGTAAATTGGTTTGGATGCAATTTACATGCTGTCCACGAACATGCCACAGTCCCCCATCCTCAATTCTGATTCATTCCCCGAAGCGAATCCCCGCACCCTTGAAATCATTGCGGATCAATTGCTGCCCAGGCTCGTTCGTGGCATGCGGAGCGAGACGTCATCCAAACTCGGTGCTTTTGTTTTGAAGGAAACTCGCAACATGCAGGCCTTGTTGTTCATTCTGGAAAATCCAGAGGCATTTGAAAAAATTCAGATTCAAAAGGCTGCATGGGTGCTGCATCGCTCTTTTCAAGAAGATCAGCGTGGTTTGCTCAGCCACCGCGCATCGCTTGCCCGTGCACTCGAGGCCACCGATGACACATCCGTTTTGCGAGAGATTCTCAAGGTTTTAGCCAATCCGATGTGGCTGGATTTGGAATCAGAATCGATTCGTTCAGAGCTCATGCAACTTGCCTTGGACTTGCTGCATCTCACCAACATTCCCATTGGCGTGCATTATGCCGCCTTGCAAATCATCCAAATTAGAATCACTTCCAGTGGTGAGGCATCGAATGCCATTGCAGCCATAGAAGAATTGATGAATGGACAGCCTGAGCCAAATCCATTGTACCGCTGCGCCGAGAAGCACAAATCAAGACTAATGCGAAGGGTCGATCGTTAGAAACGCGCTCGAACAAAATCACCAAGCTGGGGAGGAATGACCCACGTGAGATACAAGGCACCTTGCCAAAGGTTTGCCTCATACGATCCCATGACGACGCGGTCACGACTGACGCGGGCAGTGACCATCAGATTGCCTCCTTCTTCAAAAAACAACTCCATGCCCAACGCGGCAAATCCTCCGAATCCCGTTGCTGTCAAACTCGACGTTGGATTGGCAAATTGACCATTTCCGATGGGCGCAGTGAGCAACTGATAATTCTGATTGACAATGCGCACATAATTGCTCTTCATTTGTGTGGCTAACATATTGCCGCCAAGCTCTATAACCCAACTTACCTCATCTGTAATATAGGCCGCTGTGCGGTAGGCCAATGAAAGTTGAAAACGGTCTTCTTCACTGAATATTCCATAGGTGCGGCGGTTCTCAGAACCCATCCCAGTGTCCACATCGGAAGAGACAATGTTCCAGCCACCTTCCGACTTCAATCCATTGATGGCATCCACATGCAAAACAAACGCAGATTCCGGATTGAAAAAGAGCATTGTTTGCAGCCCCATGAGTGTGCCCGGCGTATAGCGCATTCCCGTGTATGCCGGATACTCAATGTACATGAATTCCCCTGCTTCTAATCCAATGCTGTTCATGATTTGACTCCAAACAATGCTGTTCGGGCTATCCACTCCCAATCGATCTTCGATTGTCATCAAATTTGCCGTGTTATCCCCCAGGTCGTAAAACTCACCTGCATAACCGTTGTAAAAGGCATTTGCTGCTTGATGATTGGCTTGGTACACGCCAAAATTCAGTGCAAACTCCACGCCTTTACGGCCCGAAATGTATTCCCCCGTATCATAGTCTTCCCAATCATCCCAATCCTGGGCCATTCCCGAATTTCCGGCCACACACATCCAAAGGCACAAAGCTCCTGTGACCCAAATCATTGATCGCTCATTCAATTGCCGCTCCTTCAGAATCGTTGGTTTGAACATGGTTCTAATTTACAAAATCATCCGCTTCAGAAGCTCAATCGCTCTGTACTTTCAATCTGAACTCTTGCCGGCGCAACGGCCAATCACTCGCATCTGTGGGTTCAAGACTCAAGGCCTTCAGGGCATCAAACCCATCGGTCAATTGACCGAAAACGGTGTGCTCGAAGTCAAGGTGCGGGGTCCCACCCTCACGGACATACCGTGCCTTTTGCGCTTCGGTATACGTGAACCCTTTTTCACGTTCCAATCGCGCAAGCTCCGCCCGCGTCACCTTTCTACCGACCACCAAGTAAAAATCATAGGAGGCAGATCGTTTTTCTGGATTCCCAGTATACGTGCGGCCCATGGCCAGGGCCCCGCGAAAATGCAAGCGATTGGAATGGAACTCTGCGGGCAAGGTATGCTTGCCAATCAACCAGCGCAATTCCTGGGCTCGGGTGTCTTCTGAGTTACCTCCTTGTACCACGAAGTCAGGGACGATCCGCACGAATTCACTCGGCGCATAGTATTTCCGGGAAACTTTGTAGTGAAAATTAGCACTGTGTAACGGCACATCATCGAACGTTTCGATCAACATGTCTCCTTTGGAGGTCGTAAGTTCATAACGATGCTCGGCATGCTCGGCGGCCCATTTCAAAAGGAATTCTTCGCAATTTGCATCGGTAAGTGCTGGATAGGCCAGTATAGCCTGCTTAGCCTTAATGGCAAGCGAATCCACCGATGCTTCTTTGGCTTCTCCGTTGGAACTGATCCTTGAGGCATCCAATGCGGGTGCAGCACCTTCACAAGCGGTGAGCAAAACTGCCAAACACAGGTTCAAGAAATGCATTCCCTGCTTCCCTTTCATGCCCCAAATTTACCGCAATCGACGCGCAACGTAAATCCTTTGTGGACCTGGTTCGCAAATTGCTCGGAGATTCAGGGATATTTGCACATCATGGAACGCTTTGCCATTGTCGACATCGAAACCACAGGCTCCCATGCCCGAGGCCACGGCATCACCGAAATAGCAGTGATTATTACCGACGGTTTCAGTGAACTGGATCGTTGGGAAACCCTCGTTGACCCCGGGCTCCCCATTCCTGAGCACATTACCAAGTTGACAGGAATCGACGACACCATGGTTGCAGCGGCGCCCACCTTCGAAGCCATTGCCGACGAACTGGAAGATTGGCTGGGAGATGCCATTTTTGTTGCGCACAACGTTGGATTTGACTACGCCTTTATTCGCGGCCATTTTGAAACGATGGGACGAATCTGGAAACGCCCCAAACTGTGCACTGTGCGCATGGCGCGGAAGTTGCTCCCGGGGCACGGGAGTTACAGCTTGGGAAGGATATGCACTGACTTGGGGATTGCCAACAATGCGCGGCATCGAGCGATGGGAGATTGTGCGGCGACTGTTGCATTGTTTCATCAAATGATGCAAACGGAACGAGCCGAAGCTGTCGTGCAGAGCATGCTCAAGCGCGGTGAACGTGAATCCTGGTTGCCCCAACACGTTCCCGCTTCTGATTTTGAGAATCTGCCTTTGACCGCTGGTGTTTACCGCTTCCTTGACCGAAAAGGAGTCCCCCTGTACATCGGCATGTCCCACAATGTCCGTCACCGTGTGCGAACGCATTTTAACGGCGACATGGCCTCTTCGCGACGGCAAGCCTTTTTAAGGGATATTCACCGCATCGAGGCGGAGGAGACGGGCTCGGTATTGTTAGCACGGCTGCTTGAGGACGAATTGATCAGGAAGCATTGGCCGATTCACAACCGAGCTCAAAAATCGGTGGCCATGCGCACAGCCATTATTCCCTATACCGACCAAAAAGGATTCAATCGATTCCATCTGAAACGTCAGCGCCACATCAAGCAGGCAGTGCGCTGGTTCTATCGGGACGACGATGCGCGAACCTGGCTGCATGCCTGTGCACGCGAGCACCAAGTCGATCCAGAAATGTTAGGCCTGGGGACCGACGGTCGCAATCTACTCCGCGACGATTCACCGCAAGCCATTGCGCGTCACAATGAAGGTGTTACAGCCATCATGCGATCGGCGCGTCAATCCGAGCGCATGGCACTCATCGAAAAAGGCCGCAACCATCAAGAATCTGCTGTGGTTTTGGTCGAGAATGGCGTTGTTTATGGCTGGTGCTATACCGAAGAGGCGATTGAACGATTTGATCAGCTTGACCAAATTATCCCCATGAAGCCTGGGTCAGCAACCAGCGATGCCATCGTGCAACACGCCCTTCAAGAGCGCCAAACGGGAAAACGATCTTTCAAAGTTTGGAAAGAACCTGCAACAAAAAAGCCACCCGAAGGTGGCCTCTTTGCTTGAC
>Ga0209425_10001537_pt1 | contig 26932 bp, 24 predicted proteins | sample COG_05_FD_184749 | JGI IMG/M metagenome (GOLD analysis project Ga0209425, IMG submission 184749) | Pelagic Microbial community sample from North Sea - COGITO 998_met_05 (SPAdes) (version 2) | ecosystem: Environmental > Aquatic > Marine > Neritic zone/Coastal water | place: Helgoland, sampling...
CTAAGACATCATAACAATCTCTTTTAGCCACAGGACGTCTCCTTAATTATTTTCTTAGGCGCTTTTTTCTTTATCTTCTTCTTTTACATCTTCAAAATCAGCATCAACTACATTTTCCTTGTCATTAGGCTTTGAGTCCTTTTGTTCTTCAGCTTTACCAGCTTCCGGTTTTTGTTGGCTCTTATATACAGCTTCACCTAACTTCATTGAAACTTGAATTAAATTTTGTGTTTTCTTTTTAATATCTTCTATGTCAGTTCCTTCTAAGGACTTTTTAAGATCAGCTATACCAGTTTCAATAGCCTTTTTTTCTTCTGCTGAAATTTTATCTCCATGTTCTTTTAAACTTTTTTCTGTAGAAAAAACTAAACTATCTGCTTGGTTTCTGGCATCAACGGATTCTCTTTTCTTTTTGTCATTTTCCTTATTCGCTTCGGCTTCTTTAACCATTTTTTGAATTTCTTCTTCAGATAATCCACCAGAGGCTTGAATTTGAATTTTTTGCTCTTTCCCCGTTCCTTTATCTTTTGCGGAAACATTGACAATCCCGTTAGCATCAATATCAAAAGTTACTTCAATTTGAGGAGTTCCTCTTGGTGCAGGCGGTATTCCTATGAGCTCAAAGTTACCTAAAATTTTATTATCCGAAGCCATCTCTCTTTCACCCTGTAATACTCTAATGGATACAGCGGGCTGGTTATCTTCAGCAGTGGAGAATACCTGGCTTTTTTTAGTTGGAATAGTTGTATTCTTGTCAATTAATTTTGTAGACACACCTCCTAAGGTTTCTATTCCCAATGACAAAGGCGTAACATCTAACAACAATACGTCTTTAACATCTCCTTGAAGAACTCCTGCTTGAATAGCAGCGCCCATTGCCACAACCTCATCAGGGTTTACACTTTTATTTGGCTCTTTTCCAAAAAAGTTTTTAACAGTTTCAACTATCTTTGGCATTCTAGTCATACCTCCAACTAAAACAACTTCGTTGATTTCTGCGGCCGAAAAACCAGAGTCTTTAAGAGCCACTCTACATGGTTCTAAAGTTCTTTCCACAAGGTCGGCTACCAGTGCTTCTAACTTTGCTCTAGTAAGTTTTAAATTAACATGTTTTGGACCTGTTTTATCCGCTGTAATAAATGGTAAGTTAATTTCAGTTTCAGAAGCTGACGAAAGCTCTATTTTTGCTTTTTCAGCAGCTTCTTTTAATCTTTGTAAAGCCAATTTATCAGTCCTTAGATCAATACCATTATCTTTTTTAAATTCATTAATTAAGTAATTTACAATTGAGTCATCAAAATCTTCACCACCTAAAAAGGTATCTCCATTAGTAGATTTAACTTCAAAAACACCATCACCAATTTCTAGTATTGATACGTCAAATGTTCCACCACCTAAATCATAAACTGCAATTTTTTGTCCATTTTTTTTATCTAGGCCGTAAGCAAGAGCGGCAGCTGTTGGTTCGTTAATAATTCTTAGAACTTCTAAACCTGCAATTTTACCAGCATCTTTTGTTGCTTGTCTTTGAGCGTCATTAAAATAAGCTGGGACAGTAATTACAGCTTTAGTTACTGCTTGACCCAAATATTTTTCAGCTGTTTCTTTCATTTTTTGCAAAACAAAAGCAGAAATTTGAGATGGGGAATATTTTTTTCCTTTACCTTCAACCCAAGCTTCATTGTTGTCAGATTTAATTATTTTAAAAGGTACTTTTCCTATATCTTTTTTTACCGAGTCATCTTCAAAAGATCTTCCTATAAGTCTTTTTGAAGCAAAAATTGTATCCTGAGCATTTGTAACCGCTTGTCTTTTAGCTGGTTGTCCCACCAATTTTTCTTCATTTTCTAAAAAAGCAACTACAGACGGGGTCGTTCTCGCTCCCTCAGCATTTTCTAATACTTTTGCTTGCGAACCATCCATAATGGCAACACATGAATTTGTTGTTCCTAAATCTATACCTATTACTTTGCTCATATTTAAATTCCTTTTATTAATACTTTGTATATGGGTGTTTTTTTTTCCTCTACAAGGTTATTTTTTATCTTTTTTCTTGATTTTCCTCTTTTTTATCTACTTTATTTTTTGCTACACTTACTAACGCAGGTCTAAGAAGTCTTTCTCCCAACATATAGCCAGCTTGTATTTCTTGAAGAATGCTACCTGTTTGTGCTTTCTTGTCTTCAACTTCAGACATTGCCTGATGTAAATTTGGGTCAAATATTTTATTTTTTGTAACAATTTTTTTAATTCTATTTTTCTCAAATATACTTACCAAGTCTTTTTCTATAATCGTAATGTTTTCAAGAAATCTATCTAGGTCTTTATTTTCTTTAAGAGCTTGATCATTCGAAATAGAAATTTTTGCTCTTTGTAAATTATCTAAAATTGCAAGACTTTCTCTAGCAAAATTAAAAGAGCCAAATTCAAAAGCATCCTTAATTTCTTTTTCAAATCTACGTCTTTGGTTTTCAATTTCAGCAAGAGATCTCAATAATTTGTCTTCAGATTCTACTAATTTCTCTTCTACTGATTTTTCTACCTCAATAGTAGAGTTTGTTTTTTCCTCATTATGTTGATTTTCGTCCGGAGACACTACTTTTTCTTTGTTATTTTCACTCATATTAATTGCTATATAGTGTCTTAAATTTTAATTACTAGGTATAAATGAAAAAAATTTTAATTGGAACACACAACACAGGTAAATTTAGAGAAATTAGCTATTTATTGCCAAAGAAAACAAAAAAATTTTCAGCTATTAAATTAAAAATTTCTAGTCCAAAAGAAACAGGAAAAACTTTTTCTGCTAATTCTAAATTAAAAGTCTCTTATTTTTCTAACTTTACAAAATTACCGGTCATTTCAGATGACTCTGGACTATGCATTAAAAGTCTTAAAAACCAACCTGGCATTTATTCTGCGAGATGGGCGAAAAAATATGGAAGTTTTTTTAATGCAATGAAGGTTATTTTAAAAAAAATGAAAAATAAAAAAAATAGAACAGCAACTTTTGTATGTAGTTTGTCTTATAAAAAATCTAGGGGTAAGATAGTTACTGTTACAGGTAATATCAAAGGGAAAATTTCACACAAAATCATAGGTACTAAAGGATTTGGCTATGATCCAATATTTATTCCTAACTCAGCAAAAAAAACTTTTGGACAGATGAGTAAAATTAAAAAGATAAAAATGGATCATAGATATATTGCTTTTAAAAAGATAAGAAAAAAAATTAAAACTCTATAAATTTATTATTTTCAACCTTATAGATCTTTAAATTTTGAATAATCATTTTGTTATTAAATTCAAAACTTCCAATTTTACCTTTAATTTTTTCTTTAAATATAAAATCATTTACAGAATTTATTTCACCTTTTTTTTTCCATATATAATAAATTAATCCTATAGCATCATACGCTAGAATAGATATTTCACTGGGTGATTCTTTAAATGTCTTTAAGTACCTTTTTTTGTATTTTCTAAATTCTTTATAATTAACAGAAGGGTAAAATAATCTTTTAACTGTATTTTCAGCAAATATACTTTCATCAAACCATTGATTTACTGTCGTGAATAAAACTTTCTCTTGATTAACGTCAGTAAAAACAAGAGACGTTAAAACACTTTTTAAGTTATTCCCAAAATCTATAATTATTACTGAATCAAAATTTACATTTCCTATAGTGTATTTTTGATCCAACCTCTTCAGCTCACGTTTTGATTGTTCATCTTCTTTATCTTCATATAGTTTTTTTCTAAGCTCTAAATTTCTTTTTCTTTGAGAGTAATTGGTTAACTTTTCTATCTCTCCAGTTAAAATTTTAGGATCAGAACTGTATTTAAAAATTTTATAATTTTTTAAGTCCAACTTTTTTAATTTTTTTTCAATTAATTCTGTATATTGATTTTTTGGTAAAAGAATTACAGTTTTATTTCTTTTTTTCTTTTTAATAAATTTTGATAGTGCTATCATTTGTGATTCGAAACTTACACCAATACTGACTATATTGTTTTCAAATTCATTATTAATATTTGATAGTGAAACAAATACAGTATTGTTATATTTTTTTACTTCTTCAAATTCATCATTGTTAATTGGCCCAATTATAATATTTGCACCTTGGGATTTGATTTCTCTAATGGCTTTATTCAATTTTTTTTTATCATCAGAACCTGAGTCTCTAGGTATAATGTTTACATTTTCATCATTAATTTCATCTAATGCTAATTGCAAAGAGTACAAAAGAGAATTACCAAGACTTTTATATTCTCCACTAAGAGGCGCTAATAAGCCAACTTTAAGAGTACTATTTTTTTCAACACATAATAAATTAGAATTAAGAAAAATTAATATATAAGCTATTATTATTGTAAATTTATTTTTCATAAAATGAAGTTATCTATTAAAAGTTTATATATTGTTTCAACTCCTATTGGAAATTTAGATGATATAACGATAAGAGCAATAGATGTATTAAAAAATTCTGACATTATTCTTTGTGAAGACACAAGACGCTCATTAAAGTTATTAAATCATTTAAAAATCAAAAAAAAATTAATCTCATATCACAAGTTTAATGAAAAAAAGAAACTTGAAACAATCATAGAATATTTAAATCAAGGCAAAATTTTGTCTTTAATATCTGATGCTGGAACCCCATTACTATCTGATCCAGGTCGACTATTAATACAATCTTGTATTAGTAAAAAAATAAAAATAATACCAATTCCAGGAGCATCCTCAGTCACAGCTGCAATAAGTGTTTCTGGTTTCAAAGATCAATTTTTATTTTATGGCTTTTTGCCAAAGACAGAAAAGGAATTGGAAAAAACACTTTCTTCTCTTTGTCTAAACAATTTTTCGCAAATTTTTTTTATTCCTGCAAAAAAAATTAATTTTTACTTAGCCAAATTTAAAAAATTTTATTCTGGGAGAAAATTATTAATTGCAAAAGAAATTACAAAAATACATGAAACGTTTTTCATAGAAGATATTGATCAAATTAATATGTTCAAAATCCCGATAAAAGGTGAGTTAACTGTTGTAATATCAGAAAAAAATATTAAAAATAAAGTTCTTAATGAAAATAAAATAATAAAAAAAGCCAAATTGTACCTTAAAAAATATAGTTTAAAAGATGTTGTTGACTTGATATTTGAGCAAGAAAAAACTAATAGAAAGAAAATTTATCAAATATGTTTAAATTTAAAAAAAAATGAAAAAATTAATTAGCTTCTTATTAATACTTATTTTAACTTCATGCACTTCAGTAGGAAAATTTGGTGCAGGGGTAGAAATTACTTATGACCCCAGAACTATTGGAATGCAAATTGATGATACAATTATGCAAAAAAATTTGACAGCTAGGCTTGCTTTAAAAAACAAGAAATATTTTTTATCTATCCAAGCAGAGGTTATAGATGGAAGAATATTTTTGTCTGGAAAAGTAGACGACCCTGAGAATAAAATTAAAATCACGAAAATGGCATGGGAAACAAAGGGGGTTAGATCAGTAAAGAATGCTATTACAATAAAAGGAGAAACTAATTTTAAAACTACCGCAAAAGATATATTAATTACCAGCCAATTAAGGTCTTCGTTGATATTCAATAAAAAAACTAAGTCAAGAAATTATACATTGGAAACAATCAATAAAAATATTTACATTTTTGGTATTGCGATGGATGAAGAGGAAAAAAAGGAAGTGATAAATGAAGCTAATAAAATATTTGATGTTAAGGAAGTGATACCTTCAATATATTTGGTTTCAGATTTGAGTCGCAATAAACTTTAACTTGTATAATCAATAATATCTGAAGAGTAAGCGGCTATTGATGCTAAATTTAAAATATCTGATGTACTAGATCTTAAAGGCGCAACTTCGATAGGCAAGCCAAGTCCAATTAGTAGAGGACCAATTAATTTACCGCCACCAAACACTTTCATTAGTTTTGTTGAAATAGCTGCACTATGTAAAGCTGGCATAATTAAAATATTTGCATTACCTACAATTTTTGAGAAGGGATAAATTTCTTGATAAATTGGGTTAAGAGCCACGTCAGGCTGCATTTCACCATCAAAATCAAAATCTACTTTTTCTTTTTTAAGTAGTTCAATAGCATCTCTTACATGCTTAGTGTTTTTTGAGATAGGTTTGCCAAAAGTGGAGTGAGATAAAAATGCTACTTTGGGATCAAAGCCAAATAATCGCGCAACACGGACACATGATTTAGATACGTTTATCAGTCTTTTAGGTGATGGAAAGTCTTGTACATTTGTATCTGCTACAAGTATTGTTTTACCTTTAGAAACTATCATTGTCATTCCAAAAATTTCTTCACCTGTTCTAGGGTCAACAACTTTTTTTAATTTTTCAATTGAGGCTGCATAATGTCTAATATTACCAGTTACCATTGCATCTGCGTCTTTGCATGCAATCATCGAGGACCCCCAGGCAATACGATCATTTCTGACTAAACGATCTACATCTCGTTCTAATTGTCCATCTCTCTGCAATTTTTTATATAAATATTTAACGTATTTATCTCTTTTTATTTTGTCTGTTGAATTAACTATTTCAATTTTATAATTTTCATCTAGGCCAATTTTTTTTAATTGTTCTCTTATTCTTTTTTCAGCTCCAATTAAAATTGGTACTCCTAACTTATTTTTACCGAACTCAATAGCTGCTTTAAGCATATTTTTATCTTCTCCTTCAGCAAAAATAACTTTTTTTGGATTTTTTCTAACTTTTGCATTTATCCCTTGCATAACTGACATTGACGGGTCTAATCTATTAGCTAATTCAATTTTGTATTCTTCTAAATTATTAATTTTTTTTCTTGCTGCTCCACTTTTCATAGCGGCCTCTGCTACAGCAGAAGGGATCACACTTATTAACCTAGGATCGAATGTTGAGGGAATAATATATTCTTTGCCATATTTAGGTCTATCACCACCATATGCAGAAACTACCTCGTCAGGAACATCTTCTCTAGCTAAAAGAGCAATAGCCTTGGCTGCCGCAACTTTCATATCTTCGTTTATTTCTTTTGCCCTAACGTCTAAAGCACCTCTAAAAATATAGGGAAAGCCAATTAAATTGTTTACTTGATTTGGATAATCGGATCTTCCAGTTGCTATAATAGCATCAGTTCTAGCATCTTTAATATCTTCGGGTTTTATTTCAGGGTCTGGATTAGCACATGCAAATATTATCGGATTTTTTGCCATAGACTTAATCATATTTTTTGAAACAACATCTTTAGCGGACAAGCCTAAAAAAACATCAGCATTTGTCATAGCTTCCTCTAAAGTCCTTAATTTAGTATCTATAGCATGAGCTGATTTAAATTGATCAATATTTCCTCTACCTTTATAGATCACTCCTTTTCTATCGCACATAATAACGTTATTATTTTTAATACCTGAGCTTTTGAATAGATTTGTACAAGCTATAGCTGAAGCACCTGCTCCATTAACAACTACTTTTACATTCTCAATTTTTTTATTAGAAATATCTAAAGCATTAATTAAAGCCGCTGTAGTTATAATTGCAGTCCCATGCTGATCATCATGAAAAATTGGTATATCTAACACTTCTTTAAGTTTTTGTTCTATTATAAAACAATCAGGTGCAGCGATATCTTCAAGATTAATCCCGCCAAACGTTCCACCTATATTTTTGATTGTTTCTATTATCGATTCTGTATTATTACTATTGATTTCAATATCAATTGAGTCTATGTCGGCAAATCTTTTAAACAATACAGATTTTCCTTCCATAACAGGTTTTGAAGCAAGCGATCCAAGGTTACCGAGACCTAATATTGCTGAACCATTACTAATAACTGCTACTAAATTACCTTTACTTGTATAATCATAAGCGGTCTCAGGGTTTTTAGCTATTTCCCTTACTGGAGCAGCTACACCTGGTGAGTATGCCAATGAAAGATCTCTTTTGGTTGTTAAAGGCTTAGAAGAGTTAATCTCAATTTTGCCTGACTTGCCTTTTATATGGAAATCAAGTGCTTCTTTATCCGAATAATGATCTATTTTGGATTTTTTTGTCATTTTATTTATGAGTATGTAATATAAATTATATTAATACATTAACTAATTGGCATTTGTGGCTTAAATAAGAAATTATATGAACTTACTATCTTCTACATATGTTTTTAGTTTTTACACCTTAATTAGCAGGGTTTTAGGCTATCTTCGAGATATTTTGATAGCAACATTTTTAGGTGCTTCAATTTTTGCGGACGCTTTTTTTGTTGCATATAGACTTCCTAATACATTCAGGCGTCTATTTGCAGAAGGTACATTTAATGCAGCATTTATCCCGAGTTATACCTCTGCAAGAGTTAAGAACAAAAAAAAAGGGAATAAATTTGCTGATGAGGTGTTTAATTTATTAATTTTAATTCTCTTTTTTATTGTTCTATTAGCTGAAATATTTACACCTTATTTAGTATACATAATTGCACCTGGTTTTTTTGAGAATACAGAGAAATTAAATCTAGCAATAGAGTTTACAAGAATAACATTCCCTTTTTTATTATTTGTAAGTCTTTCATCTTTTTTTTCAGGAATTTTAAATTCTAATCATAAATTTGCAGCAGCAGCTGCTGCTCCCATAATACTAAATGTTGTTTTAATATTAAGTTTGGTAGTTTCCTATTGTCTTAAATTAAATTTTGCAAAACAATTATCCTATGGAGTTACTTTAGCTGGTATTATACAACTATTTTTTTTAATATATTTTACAAAAAAATATTATAAACCAGCATTAAATTTTAAATTTAAATTATCTAATAATGTAAAATTATTTTTTAAAAAACTTTTACCGAGCGTTCTATCATCTGGTGTTACCCAAATAAATATTTTTGTTGGCACAATTATAGCTTCTTTTGAAGCAAGTGCGGTATCATACTTATATTATGCAGATCGTATTTACCAAATTAATTTAGCTTTAGCAGGTATCGCAGTTGGAACAGTTTCATTGCCGGTTTTATCAAAAGCATTTAAACAGAAAAATGTTGCGAAGATCTCTAATATTCAAAACAGATCAATTGAATTATCATTTTTATTGTCAATACCAGCTAGTTTAGGCTTAATTTTGGCGTCAGAGGAAATTGTTAATGCATTGTTTGGTTACGGTTCATTCAATTTAGAAAATGTAAAAATGACATCTTTAGCATTAATTTATTTTGGTTATGGTGTGCCAGCCTTCGCTCTTATAAAAATTTTATCAAATTTCTTTTTTGCAAGAAATAATACTCAAACACCATTTTTAATTTCAACGTTTATAATTTCATTAAATATTATAATAAGTCTATTTTTTTTTAGTAAAATAGGTTTTATAATAATACCAATTGCAACATCAATTTCCACATGGGTCGGAGTGATAATTTATTTATACTATCTACAAAATAAAAAATATTTATTAATACAATATTACTTGCCTATAAATATTTTAAAAATAATTTTATCTGCCATTTTCATGTCTTTTTTTCTAATAATTGCATTAGATTATTATGCTATTTATTTAGATTATGCTTATAAATATAAGTCTATCTGTTTGATACTAATTGTTGGTTTTGTTGCAGGTATTTATTTGATAACATCTTATTTAACTGGAATTTTAAAAGTAAAAAATTTTAAAACAAATTGAAATGAAAAATAAAAAACTTACATTCTCTGGAGTGCAACCTACTGGTAATTTACATCTAGGCAACTATCTAGGAGCTTTAAAAAATTTTGCACTATTACAGAAAGAAATGCATTGTATTTACTGTGTTGTAGATTTGCATGCTATAACAGTTTTCCAAAATCCAGTTCAATTGAAAAGTAATATTTTAGAAACTACAGCAGGTTTTTTAGCAGCAGGGATTGATTCGTCTAAAAGCATAATTTTTAATCAATCGTCAGTTTCAGGTCATTCTGAATTAGCCTGGATATTAAACTGTGTTTCAAGAGTTGGTTGGTTAAACAGAATGACACAATTTAAAGATAAGGCAGGTTCAGATAAGGAAAAAGCAAGTGTTGGATTGTACATATATCCAAATTTAATGGCTGCTGATATTTTATTATACAAAGCTACTCATGTTCCTGTTGGTGCCGATCAAAAACAACATCTAGAATTATCAAGGGATATTGCTCAAAAATTTAATAATGATTTTAATTGTGAAGATTTTTTTCCATTACCTGAGCCTTTAATACCAAAAAATATCTCTAGAGTGATGAGTCTAAGAGATGGTACAAAAAAAATGAGTAAATCTGAAGAGTCAGATTATTCTAGAATCAATTTAAAGGATAGCGCAGATGATATTGTAAAAAAAATAAAGAAAGCTAAATCTGATTCGGAGCCAATACCTGATAATTTAAACTCTCTAGAAAAAAAACCTGATGCGTACAATTTACTTAATATATATTCAGAGATAGCTGGCATTGAATTAGAAAAAATTTTAAATGAGATGGCTGGAAAAAAATATTCTTTTATTAAAAATAAATTAGCAGACGCTTTAATTAGTGAAATATGTCCAGTAGGAAAAGAAATTACGAAATTAATGAGTGACAAGTCTCATTTACTTAGCATATTGAAAGAAGGCACTGAGAAAGCTAGTATAATAGCTGAGGAAAACCTTAAGAATATACGTGAAAAGGTTGGATTCTTATAATATACATTTGCTATGATACAAACAGAGACAACACCAAACCCCGACTCTTTAAAATTTTTATCAGAAAATACTATTTCTGCTATTGGAACTGAAGAATTTCAAAAAAATAATGTCGGTAAAATAACTAATGCTTTTATAAAAGAAATTTTAAACTTCAAAGGAGTTGAACTAGTATTGTTATCAGAAAATTTTTTATCAGTTAAGAAAAACAAAGAGGTAACATGGAATGAATTGAAACCTCTAATAATTTCACATTTAAATTATTATTTTGAAAATAACAAAGAACCTATTCTAAAATATGAGAATAAAGACAAAAAAAAAAGTGATCAAAGTGATCAAAGTGATGAAACTGTAAAAAAAATTATAGATATTTTAGACACCAAGATACGGCCAGCTGTAGCTAGAGATGGTGGCGATATAAAGTTCAAATCTTTTAAAAAAGGAGTAGTAAAAGTTGAGCTTCAAGGTAGCTGTTCAGGCTGTCCTAGCTCTTTAATGACATTAAAACAAGGCGTTCAAAATCTTCTTAAACATTATGTCAAAGAAGTAAATTCAGTTGAGGCCAATTAAAATGAAAAAAAAATCAAGCTACAGAGACAAACTATTAGACCTTGCTAATATTTATGATGTAAGGGAAATACAAGAATATATAAAAAGAAGAAAAAATCTAACTGCTGGACAAATTGAGTTAATTTTAAGGAAAAATAAAATTATTATTCCAAAAGATTTTAAAACAAATTTTTTTAAAGAAAATGTAACTAAACCAATAAATAAAATTTCAAAACAAATAGATAGTTTTAAAGAAGATGGTGCAAAAAATTTTAGTAAAATAATAAGAAAAACTGTTTATTTTAAGAATGATAGTATAGAGGCAGTATTTAATTTTTTTACCAATTCATGGAAAAATTTAGGAAATATTGGTTTAGAATTCTTAAATATTTTCCCTAAACTTTGGGCTACAGTATACGATTTTATTGGTAGTTTATTAACCGATCTTTTCAATGGAATTTACAACCAAAAAATAAACGCTAATAAAGCTAATCATGCAATAATCGGTTTTTTTTTAATAGTCGGAGTTGTTAGCATTGTAATAGGGGGTATTACTACATTTAACAATCCTAAAAAAATAAATGATAAACAAATAGTTAAAAAAGAAGATAAAATTAATAAACCAAATATTCAATTAAAAAAAGAGAAAAAAAAAGTAGAATCTCAAATAAAAAAACCAAAAGTAAAAAAAGAAGCAAAAAAACCAAAACCAAAAAATAAAAATAAAATTGGCGATGCTATTTTACCAGACTTAAATCTACAAACTGAAACAGTTTTAAATTTATTCAAAGATGTGGATTACGACTTAAATACTGTAAGATATGAAAAGAAAGTTCAACCAATTTATTTTACACAATTTCCTAAAGATCTTGATGCAATACAAAGTGTTAAATTAAAAAAAGAAACATTTATTAAAATTGTGCTGCCACTAGTGGTTGCTGAGAATGAAAAAATATTAGAAGATAGATTCAAATTAAAAAAAATTGTTTCATCTAAGTATACAACGGATAAAGAAAAACAGTGGTTGAGACAAAAATTTTTAGAGTACAAGGTAAAAAAAGGAAATGTTGAAGAATTGATTACTAAAATGGATATAATCCCCGCGTCAATTGCTTTAGCACAAGCAGCTAAAGAAAGTGGATGGGGTACATCACGATTTGCTTTAGAAGGAAACGCTATATTTGGCCAATGGACATGGGACGGACAAGGAATTGCTCCTTTAAACAGAGATAAATCAAAAAAACACAAAATACTAAAATTCCCAATTTTAAGAGCATCTGTAAAAGCATATAAAAACAATTTAAATACTCATAAAAGTTACATTAAATTTAGAAAATTAAGACAAGAACTTAGAAATAAAAATAAAAAAATTATCGGATTAGAATTAACTAAAGCTTTAGAAAATTATGCGGAAACAGGTAGTGAATATACTAAAATATTAGAACAAATAATAACACAAAATAGATTAATGGATTTTGAACTTGTTAGATTAACAAATTCTTCCACAAAAAAAGAATTAGATTTATAAAATTATTTATTTGCTAAAACAAATTGAATTCCTAACCATCTCCAGAAACCACCATCTTCTCTTAGAGAACAATTAATTCTTCCACGCTCTCCAACAAATTTTTCTTTTAAAATAATTTCTATATTGTTTCTGTCAATAAAATTAATTTTTGACTTTCTCCAAATATTACCTTCGTTAGAATAACAACTAATATGTTTAATATTTTTTACGCTATCTAAAAATTCAACTTTTACATTAGGAGGATTATTAGATAAGGTTAAATGTTTTTCAGTAGGTAAAATTTTCTTAAATTGTAATGGAAGGGTTTTAATTAATGTTTTAAATCTTTTTATATCTCCATATTTTTCATTTATTGGAAACCTAGGTAGTTCAAAAAAATCTTTGGTTTCATCCATAACTCCAGAATGTTGACCAAATGCGTATCTAAAATTTAAAGATTTAATTATTTCTTTAAATTCAAGATTATATTCTCCAAATGGATAGGAAAAAAAATCTGAATTTTTCCCTAGCTGTTCCTTAAAAATTTTGATTGATTGTAGAATATCTTTTTTAATTACAGAAGCAGCTTCATCAACTAAATATTCATGAGAATGACTATGATTTCCAATTTCCACAAAATTTTCCTTATGAAGTTCTTTTATTTGTTGCCAATTCATATAATTATATGATCCAACTTCTCTAGTATTCACAAATAAAATAAATGGAATTTCTTTTTCTCTCAAAATTGGCCAAGCATATTCATAAAATGATAAAAACCCATCATCAATCGTTAATAGAATTTTTCTTTCTTTTTTTTTTAAAAGTAAATCTCTTTCAAAATTTCTAGGATTAATAAATCTGATATTTTCATTTTGTATAATTTCAATTTGCTTCTTAAAATCTTTTATTTTAATATTTGTAGAAGGATATTTATTTTCCTCAAATCTATGATACATTAATGAAATTATTCCATAATCATCTATATTTTTTAATAAATCAGTTGAATTAGAATTGTTATTAGACACTAAAATAAATATAAATAACGTAATGATAAAAGATTTTTTAATTATAAGTTTCACTGGCAAAGATGATAAAATTGGTTTAAGAATAAATAATAGTTTTTTTGCTCATAATTTTCAAAATAAAACTCAAAATAATGAAATATTAGTTAAAATCATATTAAATTTAACTGAAAAGCACAAAGTAAATATTAATAAAGATTTTACTATTCTTGTAAATAATGGACCAGGAAGCTTTTCAGCTATTCGTATAGCATTAGCAGTTGCAAAAGGAATTGTAATTTCAACAAATTCAAAATTATTTGGATTTAAAAATGAAAACTTAGCTGAGTTTAACCGCGTAAACATTGAGGATTTACTTAATAAAAGTTTAGTAGAAAAAAATTTGATAAAACCATTGTATTTGAGTTAGATTATTAGAATTATGAATTTAATTGAAGAAAAATGTAAATCCAAGGGCGTAAGACTTACCGATCAAAGAAGAATAATTGCGCAAGTTATGTCAGAGTCTAAAGATCATCCAGATGTTGATGAATTACATAAAAGAGTTAGTGATGTAGATAAAAAAATTAGTATCGCAACGGTTTACAGAACTGTTAAGTTGTTTGAAGAATTTGGAATTTTAGAAAAACATGATTTTAAAGGTGGTAAAGCACGTTATGAGCAATCACCAAAGGAACACCACGACCATTTAATAGATATTAATAGTGGTGAAATAGTTGAGTTTGTAGATAAAGATATTGAAAAATTACAGAATGAAGTTGCAAAAAAACTTGGATACAAACTTGTAGATCATAAACTAGAATTATACGGTTCAAAAATAAAAAAATAAATTGTTAAAAAAAATATTTATTAAAACATTAGGTTGTCAAATGAACGAATATGATAGTAATCGTATTCTAGATATTACTAAAAAAATTAATTATACAGTAACACACAACTTAAAAGAAGCAGATTGCTACGTTCTTAATACTTGCCATATAAGAGAGAAGGCTACAGATAAAGTTTATCATGACATTGGAAGGTTAAAAAAAGAATTTAGAAATAAAAATAAACCAATTACAATTATTGCTGGATGTGTGGCTCAAGCAGAAGGTGATATATTGTTAAAAAAAGAAAAATATATTGATGCTATAGTTGGACCTCAGTCATACCATGATATTAACGAAATTATTTTAAAAGTTGAAAAAAATTTTAAAAAGATTAATTATACAGAATTTAACGTCATTAATAAATTTGATCAACTACATTTAATTAAAAATTTAGAAAATAAAATATCCTCTTTTTTAACAATACAGGAGGGCTGTGATAAGTTTTGCAATTTTTGTGTTGTTCCTTACACAAGAGGATCAGAATTTTCTAGGTCATTTTCTGAAATTTTAAGTGAAGCCAAACAACTTGTGAATAATGGATCGATGGAAATTACTTTATTAGGTCAAAATGTAAATGCTTATAGCTATAAGAATAAAAAACTATCAGATTTAATATTTGAACTTAATGAAATTAAGAACTTAAGAAGAATTAGATATACAACCTCACACCCAAACGATGTCACTGATGATTTAATAGATGCGCATTATAAGTGTAAAAAATTAATGCCTTTATTACATCTACCTGTTCAAAGTGGATCTAATAAAATTTTAAAAAACATGAATAGAAAACATTCAATAGAAATGTATTATGAAAAAATTGAAAAACTTAAAAATAAGAAAAATGGTATAAAATTTTCAAGTGACTTCATTATTGCATATCCTGGGGAAAGTTTAGAAGATTTTAATGAAACTTTATTATTAATGAAAAAAATAAAATTTATTAATTCATATTCATTTATTTTTAGTTCTAGACCAGGAACTCCAGCTTCAAAAATGAAAAATGTGGATATAAATACTGCAAAAGAACGTTTACAAATTTTTCAACATATAGCTAATAATATAAAGATGGATTATAGAAAGTCACTAATAAATACAACGGCAAAGGTATTATTTGAAAATAGAATCAGAGAAGAAAAAAAATATTTTGGAAGAGATGAATATAATAATTCTGTAATAGCAAGTAATGATACAAATTTAACTGGAACAATACAAAACGTGAAAATTCTTACACATAATCATAATACATTGTTTGGTGAAGTTTTAACTGAAATCAAATCCAAGGAGTTTGCTGCTTAATATGTCAGAAATAAGTAAACTAGATCAAAGTTTAATTATAAAAAAAATTGATTCTAAAACAGTAAATATACAAATTACCAATAACGAGATGTTAATGTCTATCGTTGGCCAATTTAATCAAAATTTAAAAGAATTAGAGAAGAAAACTAATACTATTATTTTTTTTAGAGGTAATTCTATAACCTGCAAAGGGAAAGAGCCAAATTTGTTAGATTTTTCGAGTGCAATTAAATTTTTAATTAACAAATATCTTTTAACCAATATTATTGAAAAAGAAGATATAGTTCAATCAGTGAAAAAAAATATAAGACTCGAAGAGTCAAATATAAAATCATTTCAAAATTTAATAAAAACGCCGCGTAAATCAGTAATAGCTAGGTCTGAAAAACAATCTGATTACATTAAAGCCCTAAAAGAGAATGATATTGTTATGTCTCTTGGGCCTGCAGGAACGGGAAAGAGCTTTTTAGCTGTATCTGTTGGAGTAACATTATTATTGGAAAAGAAAGTTGATAGAGTTATCTTATCAAGACCAGCAGTTGAAGCTGGTGAAAAATTAGGATTTTTACCTGGGGATATGAAAGAGAAAGTTGATCCGTATCTAAGACCACTTTACGATGCTCTATATGAACTATTTGGGGCTGATAAAATTGATAAAAAAATTGAAACCGGTGAAATAGAAATTGCTCCTCTCGCATTTATGAGAGGAAGAACTTTAAAAAATTGTTTTGCAATATTAGATGAAGCACAAAACGCTACAGAAACGCAAATTAAAATGTTCTTAACTAGAATAGGGGAGAATTCAAAATTAGTAGTGAATGGTGATCCATCCCAAGTAGATTTAATTAATAAAAGTCAATCTGGATTAATTAAATCAAGAGATATTTTAAAGAATTTAAAAGAGATTAAAATAATAAGGTTCGATCATACAGACGTAGTTAGACATCCATTAGTTTCAAAGATCATTCGGGCATATCAAAAAAAAAGTACTGATGATAAAAATTAATGTACTTTTTAATAACATTAATTGGAAAAAATATATTAAAAATCCTCAAAATTTTCTAGATAAAAAAATTGCTCTGATAAATAAAAAAAATAAATTATATAAAAAAAAAGTTTTAATATTTTCAATTCTTTTGTCTGATTCAATTGAAATTAAAAAACTTAACAAAAAATTTAGAAATGAAAATAAACCTACTGATATTTTATCTTTTCCCTTTCATAAAAAAAAAAAATTAAATAATAGAATGAAAATTGATAAAGAGATTTATCTAGGGGACATCATTATTAATATCGATAAAATAAAAAATAAAAATAAAAATATTAAATTTAAAGAAGAATTTAATAAGTTATGGGTTCATGGATTGGTTCATTTATTTGGCTATAAGCATAAAAAAAATAGAGATTTTTACTATATGAATAGAATAGAAAAAAAATATCTTAAATATATTAACTAAATGTTAGAAAAAATTTTAAATAATCGTGCTATAGTTTTATATCTTTTACCGCTTATTTTTGGTTCATTAACAGTATTTAGTTTTCAGCCATTTAATCTTTCATTTATAAATTTTATTTTATTGCCGTTTTTTTTTTTACTTACAGTTTATGTAAGAAAAAAATCACAAAGCCTTTATAGAAAAAAACCGTATCAAAAAAATTTATTTATATTAGGGATCTCATTTGGATTTGGTTTTTATTTAAGTGGAATATTTTGGATTTCCTATTCCTTAACTTTTCAAGATGATTTTAAATTTTTAATTCCATTTGCATTATTTCTCATTCCATTATTTTTAAGTCTATTTACTGGTTTAACTATTTTAATTGTAGGTCAATTTATAAGTTATAATTTTGCATCAATTTTATTATTTTCTGGATCTTTGGCCTTATTGGATTATGTAAGAGGAAAATTTTTATCTGGCTTCCCATGGAATGTTTGGGGGTACAGCTGGTCATGGTTAACAGAAGTTCTTCAAACGCTAAACTTTATAGGTTTATTTGCATTCAATCTCTTGGTTATAACAATCTTTACATTACCGGCTTTTTTATTTTTTAGAAGAGAATTTAGTAAGAAACTTTTTATATTTATTTTTACAACTCTACTTGTTTCCCTTTTTTATATTTATGGAAGCTCCTCTATAAATAAAAATAAAATTTTACTAAATAACATAAGTAAGAATAAGAATATTTATGCAAAAATTATTTCTCCAAACTTTCAATTAAAATATTATTCACCTATAAGCGATGTTGAAAAAAAATTAAAAAAGTTAATCAGATATAGCAATCCAGAACCAGACAAGAAATCACTTTTTATTTGGCCGGAGGGTGTTTTTACCGGATATAACTATAGTGATATTTTACAGTTTAAAGACTTAGTAAAAAAAAGTTTTTCAAATAAACATTTCATTTTATTTGGCATAAACACTAACAATGAAAATAATAATAAAAATTATAATAGTCTAATAGTTGTTAATAATGATTTTAAAATATTATATCAATACAATAAAAAAAAACTAGTTCCGTTTGGTGAATTTCTTCCCTTTGAAATTTTTTTAAGTAAATTTGGATTAAAAAAAATTACCCAAGGACATGGCTCTTTTTCAAGTGGAAAAGCACAAGAAAATTTAAAAATAGATAATTTAAATATTTTACCTTTGATTTGTTATGAAATTATTTTTCCAGAACTTAGTCAACAAGCCGATATAAAAACTAACCTAGTTGTAAATATTTCCGAGGACGGCTGGTTTGGCGAGTCAATAGGTCCCCACCAACATTTTGCAAAAGCAATTTTTAGAGCTGTAGAAACTAACTCTTTTTTACTAAGATCTGCAAATAAAGGAGTATCAGCAATAGTTAGCAACAAGGGCGAGGTGCTAAAAAAATTAAAAGTTAGTGAAACAGGGAGTATTGAGATGAATATTCCTCTAGTAAATTCTGAGCATAAAAATAAAAATGATTTGATATTTTTCATTCTTTTATTTACATATCTAACAATCTTTTTAATTTTGAAAAAAAAAACTAATGCAAAATAATAAATACTTATTTACAAGCGAGTCTGTTTCCGAAGGTCATCCAGATAAGGTTTGTGATAGAATTTCAGATATGGTAGTTGATTCTTATCTAAGCCAAGATCCATTTTCTCGAGTAGCATGTGAAACTCTTACAACTACAAATAAAGTTATTTTAGCTGGTGAAATTAGAGGACCTAAAATTGATAACGATGAAATTATTAATAAAGTAAGAAATTGCATAAAAGATATTGGTTATGATCAAGATGGATTTAGTTGGAAGACAGCTAAGATAGAAACTTTTTTACATGAACAATCAGCTGATATTGCTATGGGAGTAGATTCAAAAGATAACAAAGACGAAGGTGCTGGAGACCAAGGAATAATGTTTGGTTATGCATGTAAAGAAACTGAAGAATTAATGCCAGCGCCGATACACTTCTCGCATAAAATTTTAAGATTAATGGCTGAAGATAGAAAAAAAGGTATTTTAAAAGGAATTGAACCAGATTCTAAAAGTCAAGTTACAATGTTATATGAGAATAACAAGCCGGTTAAATTAATATCAGTAGTTATATCTACTCAACACTCAAAAGATTTAAATCAAGATAATGTTAAAGATTTAATTTTTCCATACATAAAAAAATCAATGCCAGAAAAATATACAAAAGATTTAGACCCAAAAGAAGTTTATATCAATCCAACTGGTCAATTCATAATAGGTGGACCTGATGGAGACACAGGCTTGACAGGTAGAAAAATTATTGTAGATACTTATGGAGGTGCTGCTCCTCACGGTGGGGGAGCATTTTCAGGAAAAGATCCTACAAAGGTAGATAGATCAGCAGCTTATGCTGCGAGATATTTAGCTAAAAATATTGTTTCCGCAGGAGTTTCTGAAAAATGTTTGATCCAATTAGCTTATGCAATAGGTGTCTCAAAGCCTCTTTCTATTTACATAAAGCTTGCTGAAGGAGATGACAGTAAAGTAGAAGTTGTTAAAAAGATTATTGATGAAAATTTTAACTTATCTCCAAGAGGAATTAGAGAAATGCTGAAATTAAACAATCCTATTTATGAAATTACTTCAGCTTACGGTCATTTTGGACGAAAAACTTCGAATAAAAGTGAATTTACTTGGGAAAAAACAGATAAGGTAGATTTATTTAAATTGTAATCTTGAAAATGTCACAATTTTAACTAGAATAGAGTTAAATACTAATAATTTCATAAATGGGCTTTTGCCCATTTTTTTTTAGGAGCAATAAAATGTTAAATAGAGGATTAGATAAATTAGAACTATTGAGAATTGTTGAAGCAGTTGCAAATGAAAAATCTATAGACAAAGAACTTGTTATTGGATCTATGGAAAGTGCTATTCAAAAAGCTGCATTAACAAAATTTGGAAATGATAATAATATTGAAGTAATTATTGATAGAGAGAGTGGTGATATAAAAATTCAAAAAGTTCTGAATATTGTAGAGAATGTTGAGGATACAGCTAGAGAAATTACATTAAATGATGCAAAAAAAATTAAAAAAAACACAGAAGAGTTAAAAATCGGAGACAAAATTTTTGAAGAATTGCCGCAAATTGACTTTGGAAGAATAGCGGCTCAAAGTGCTAAACAAGTAATAAGCTCAAGAGTTCGTGAAGCAGAAAAAAATAGACAATATGAAGACTTTATAGACAAACAGGGACAAATACTAAGTGGAATCATTAAACGTTTAGAATACGGAAATGTTATTGTTGATCTTGGAAAAGCCGAAGGGGTTATTAAAAAAGATGAACTTATACCTAGAGAAATTCTAAAAACTGGAGATAGAGTAAAAGCATATTGCTATGAAGTTAAAAAAGAAATAAAAGGCCATCAAATATTTTTATCTAGAGCTCACCCTCAATTTCTTTCAAGACTATTTTTTCAGGAAGTTCCTGAAATATATGAGGGAACTATAGAAGTTAAGTCAGTTGCAAGAGACCCAGGAAGTAGAGCTAAAATTTGTGTGCACTCTGAAGACTCATCAATTGATCCAGTTGGAGCATGTGTTGGTATGAGAGGAAGTAGAGTTCAAACTATTGTTAATGAATTGCATGGTGAAAAAATTGACATTATTAAATGGACAGAAGACCTACCAACTTTAATTTCAGAGTCTTTATCACCTGCAGAAATTCAAAAAGTTTTAATAGATCAAGAAAATAAAAGAATTGATATAATTCTAACAGAGGAAAATTTGAGTAAAGCAATTGGTAGAAGAGGTCAAAATGTAAGGTTAGCATCAAAATTAACAAATTATGAGATAGATATATTGACCGATAAAGAAGACTCGGAGAGAAGACAGGCTGAGTTTAAAGAAAGAACAGAAACACTTATTAAAAATTTGGAGGTTGATGAAACACTGGGTCAACTTTTGGTGTCAGAGGGTTTTCCAAGTGTAGAAGATATTTCGCAATCAACGCCTGAAGGTATAGCCAAAATAGACGCGATAGACGAAGAGACAGCAAAAGAATTAATAAATAGATCTAAAGAAACTATAATTAAAGAAAAAGAGGCTGTTTCCCAAAAACTTAAAGAACTTGGAGTTGAAGAGACTTTAATTAATTTAAAAGGAATGACACAAGGAATGTTAGTTATCTTAGGTCAAAAAAATATTAAAAAAATTAGTGACTTTGCTGACTTGTCTTCTGATGAATTAATAGGAGGATTTGACGAAATTAAGGGAAAAAAAATTAGAATCGACGGTTATCTTGAAGAATTTTCTCTTTCAAGAAAAGAGGCGGATGATTTAATTATGGCTGCAAGAGAGATTGCGTACAAGTAATGTTATGGAAAAAGAAAATAAAAAAAAGACACTTACAATTTCATCGGATTTAAAAAAGAAAATTGATACAACTTTAATAAGTACGGACGGAAAAAAATCTTTTTCCGTAAAGAAAAAAGAGCCATTTAGAGGAAATAAAATGGCTAAGAGAGCTAATCAGAATATAAATCAAGTCAAAAATCCAGATAGTAAAAAAAAAAATTTTGCCAGAAAATTTATAGAACAACAAGCCACTAAAGCTTTTATTAAAAAAGATGATAAGCCATCTGGAAAAAGCAAGCTAAAACTAAAGGGTCCTATAGATAAAAGAGATTTTAAATTAACTGTTTCAAGAGCGCTAAATGTAGAAGAGATTGAAATTAAACAAAGAAGTTTAGCTTCTGTAAAAAGAGCAAGGTTAAAAGAAAAAAAAACAACCCCTGAAGGTGAAAAAAAAGAATTTAAAAAAGTTTTACGTGAAGTAAAAATTCCCGAGCAAATTACAATTCAAGAATTATCAAATAGAATGGCAGAAAAATCTAATGATATAATAAAATTTTTATTCAATATGAAAGTAATAGCAACAATCAACCATGTAATTGATAAAGATACTGCAGAATATATAGTTAAGGAATTTGGACATACGCCTGTAATTGATGAAAAACCATCTTTAGAAAAAGAAAAAATTCAAGAAAAGTTGGAGGGGGATATACAAACTAGAGCACCAGTAGTCACAATTATGGGGCATGTAGATCATGGAAAAACATCATTGTTAGATGCATTAAGGGATTCAAATGTTGTGTCTGGAGAACATGGGGGTATTACTCAACACATTGGAGCCTATCAAGTTACAACAGAAAATAAAAAAATAATTACTTTTATTGATACACCTGGTCATGCCGCGTTTACAGAAATGAGAGCGCGTGGATCAAAAATTACCGATATCGTAGTTTTAGTAGTAGCTGCTGATGATGGTATAAAACCACAGACAGTTGAGGCAATTAAGCACGCCAAAGCGGCTAAAGTACCCATAATTGTTGCAATTAATAAATGTGATTTACCTGAAAAAAATATAAGTAAAATCAAAAATGAAATGATGCAGTATGAACTAATTGCAGAAGACTTAAGTGGTGACACACTATTTGTAGAAGTATCAGCTTTAAAAAAAATTAATTTAGATAAACTTAAAGAAAATATCTTATTACAATCTGATATTTTAGATTTAAAAGCCTCATTTTCTGCACAGGCCAAAGGGGTTGTAATCGAGTCTAAAATTGACAAGGGAAAAGGACCTGTATCTACAGTTTTAATTAATAACGGAAAATTAAAAAGAGGTGATTTTTTTATCTGTGGTGATACTTGGGGCAAAATTAGAGCAATGATTAATTATGAAGGAAAAAATTTAGATGAAGCGCTCCCTTCTATGCCTGTTGAAATATTGGGGATGAATGATTCTGCGTTTGCCGGAGCAGAATTTATAGTTACTAAAAATGAAGATGAAGCCAAAGAAATGGTAAAATTTAAAAAGAATAGTTCAGCAAAAAATCAAGTAGTCGTAAAAGATAAAACAGCTCTTTTCGATGAAGCTAAAGATAAAGATGAATTAAATATTATAATTAAATCAGATGTACAAGGTTCAAGTGAAGCATTAAAAATGGCAATTAATAAAATTGAACATAACGAAGTAGAATCTAAAATAATTTTATCTGATATTGGTATGATCAATGAAACAGACGTTTCTTTGGCGAAAGCATCAAATGCAATATTAATTGGTTTTAATGTAAAACCAAACAGAGAAGCAAAGAAATTAGCTGAAGAACAAAAAGTTGATATCAAATATTTTAATATAATTTATGAAGCTCTTGAATATGTAGAAAAATCCTTATCAGGATTATTGGAACCAGATATAAAGGAAACAGTATTAGGTTCAGCTGAAATCCAAAAAGTTTTTAAAGTGTCTAATGCAGGAAAAATTGCAGGATCAAAAGTTATGAATGGAGAAATAAAAAGTAAATCTAAAGCTAGAATAATAAGAGATGGAGTGGTTGTCTACAGCGGAGAAATACAAAGTATTTATAGAGAAAAAAATCAAGTGAAAGAAGTGAGTACAGGACTTGAATGTGGAATTAGTCTTAAAGATTTTATAGATTTTAAAGAAAAAGATATAATCGAGTCATATTTGGCAGAAGAAATTCAAAGATCTATATAATGAGAAAAAAAAAATCTCAAAAAACCTATAGCCAAAGACAGTTAAGAGTTGGTGAAATGGTAAAACAAAATCTTGGGGAGTTATTTATTAGGGATGAAGCCAAGATTCCTTCAATTAACTCAAAGCTTATCACTGTAACAGAGGTTAGAATGACCCCTGATCTTAAAACAGCTAGGGTTTATGTCATACCTTTAGGTGGCATAGAAACGAAAGAAACAGTTAGGATCTTGACGGAATACTCTCATCTTGTTAGAAGAGCATTATCAAAAAGGCTTGATATTAAGTTTCTTCCTAAACTCACATTTGTAGAAGATAACTCATTTGAATATGCTGAAAAGATAGAAAATATAATAAAAAAAATAAAATTGAATGACACAGAAAAAAAAAGATACAATTAAGTCACTTGCAATACATAGTAAAGATGTAGGTTCAACAGAAATTCAAATTGGTTTATTAACTGATAAAATATCTAAACTTGCTGAACACTTTAAAATTGCTAAAAAAGATAGACATTCATCAGTTGGTCTAACTAAATCTGTAAATAAAAGAAAAAAACTTTTAAGTTATCTTAAAAAGAAAAATTCTGCCTCATACCAAAAAGTTTTAAAACAATTAAATTTAAGGAAATAATGTTTAAAATTCAAAAAGAAGAAATTGAAGTTAATGGAAAAAAAATAACACTAGAAACTGGAAAAATAGCAAGACAAGCAGATGGTGCAATAATAGCTACTTGTGGTGAAACAGTAGTTATAGCAACTGTAGTCGGTGCAAAAAAACTAAGAGATGGACAAGATTTTTTTCCTCTTTCAGTAAATTATCAAGAAAAATATTATGCAGCAGGAAAAATTCCCGGCGGATATTTTAAAAGAGAAGCAAGACCAACCGAGTCTGAACAATTAATTTCAAGATTAATAGACAGACCTATAAGACCTTTATTTCCTTCAAGTTTTATGAATGAAGTTCAATTACTTCCTACAGTATTATCCTATGACGGAGTGAACCAAGCTGATGTACTTTCAATTATAGCATGCTCTGCTTCATTAGCTATTTCAGGATTGCCTTTTGGTGGGCCTATCGCTGCAAGTAGGGTTGGTTATAAAGGCGGTAAATACTTATTAAATCCCTCGCCGGAAGAATTAAAAGACTCTGAATTAGATTTAGTTGTGGCTGGAACAAAGGATGCAGTTTTAATGGTAGAGTCAGAGACATCAGGTCTTTCTGAAAAAGTAATGTTGGATGCAGTAAAATTTGGACACGAAAGTTTTGTGCCAGCAATAGAAGCAATTGAAAAATTAGTTAAAAAAGCTGGAAAGCCAAAATGGGAAGTTGAAGAAGTAGATCATTCTGATATTAAGAAGAGAATCGCAGACGCTGTTGAAGGAGATCTAAGAAAGGCTTTTAAAGAAATAGATAAGAAAAAAAGATCAACTGCTATTTCAGAAATAGAAACTAAATGTAAAGAAATGTTTTCTGAAGATGAAAATATAACTGAGAACCAAGCTATGGCTCAACTAAAGTCTCTTGAAAAAGATATAGTGAGAACTGCAATCATAAAAGATAAAAAAAGAATTGATGGACGAGGGTTAGCAGATGTTAGGCAAATAAAGTGTGAAGTCGGGGTTCTGCCAAGAACACATGGTTCTGCTTTGTTTACCAGAGGTGAGACACAAGCATTAGTAGTTACTACTTTAGGCATGTCTGATGATGAGCAAAGAGTAGAAAGCCTAAGTGGAATGCAAAGAAATAGATTTATGTTGCATTATAACTTTCCACCTTTTTCCGTAGGAGAATGTGGAAGAATAGGAACAGGAAGAAGAGAAGTAGGCCATGGAAAATTAGCATGGAGAGCAATTAATTCATCATTACCAAAAGGAGAGGACTTTCCATACACATTAAGAGTAGTTTCTGAAATTACAGAGTCTAATGGCTCGTCATCAATGGCAACAGTTTGTGGAACCTCATTGGCATTAATGGATGCTGGTGTTCCAATAAAAGAACCAGTCGCTGGTATTGCAATGGGATTAATTAAAGAAGGAGACGACTTTTCAGTTTTATCAGACATTTTAGGAGATGAAGATCACCTAGGAGATATGGATTTTAAAGTAGCTGGTACAAAAAATGGTATCACGTCACTTCAGATGGATATTAAAATCACAGGCATAACTTTCGAAATTATGGAAAAAGCTCTTGACCAAGCAAAAGGTGGTAGAGAACATATTCTTGGTGAAATGAACAAAGCATTAAAAGATTCAAGAAAAGAATTTTCTAAGCATACCCCAAAAATAGAAATTGTAAAAGTTGATAAAAAAGATATTGCAACAGTAATTGGAAAGGGTGGAGCAACTATAAGAGAAATAGTTGAAACATCTGGTGCTAAAGTTGATGTTAAAGATACAGGAGAAGTTACTGTAGCTGCACCAGATGAAGAGTCTAGAAATAAAGCAATTGAATTTATTAAAAGTTTAGTAGCTAAACCAGAAATGGGAAAAATTTATAAAGGTAAAGTAGTTAAGATTATGGAATTTGGTGCTTTTGTAAACTTTCTAGGCAAACAAGATGGATTAGTTCACATTTCAGAACTTGCAGCAAAAAGAGTAGAAAAAGTTGCTGACGTTGTAAAGGAAGGTGATGAAGTTTCAGTTAAAGTTGTTGGATTTGATAGAGGAAAAGTTAAATTATCAATGAAGCAAGCTAGTGCTTAAGAAATATTTTTAGGATCAGGCATTCCTACTTTATTATATCCAGCATCGACATAATGAATTTCGCCAGTAACACCTGCAGCTAAATTACTAAGCAGATATAAAGCTGAATTTCCTACGTCATGAATATCTACATTTCTTTTCAAAAAAGAATGATCTTCATTCCATTTATATAAAAATTTTGCATCACCAATCGCTGATGCTGCTAAAGTTTTAATAGGACCAGCGCTTATTGCGTTAACACGCATTCCTTTTGAACCTAGATCTCTTGCCAAATACTTAACACTTGCTTCT
>Ga0209425_10001540_pt1 | contig 26899 bp, 21 predicted proteins | sample COG_05_FD_184749 | JGI IMG/M metagenome (GOLD analysis project Ga0209425, IMG submission 184749) | Pelagic Microbial community sample from North Sea - COGITO 998_met_05 (SPAdes) (version 2) | ecosystem: Environmental > Aquatic > Marine > Neritic zone/Coastal water | place: Helgoland, sampling...
ATAGTTAATGTAATATCCACCGCGATCTCCCGCTATTAGGTGTCTTGCTTAGCCTGCCAATTGACCCAGGTAAGGGTTAGCAAAGGTAAACCACATGCCGATACCGATACCAATCATAGTTACCGCATCGATAAGGCCGGCTACCAAGAACATGCTAGCCTGCAATTTAGGAGCTAGTTCAGGCTGACGAGCAGAACCTTCTAGGAATTTGCCTCCAAGAATACCGAAACCAATCGCGGTGCCGAGTGCGCCCATTCCCAGTACAAGCAGTACGCCTAGTACCGTATTCGCCAATATCATTTCCATCTTTTTCTCCAGGTTTTCTTTAGTTCAGATCAATCTTAATAAAATGTAATGTAGTTTAGTGGTCGTCGTGTGCCGGCTCATGGGCCGCATTCAGATACACAATTACTAGCATCATGAAAACGAACGCCTGTAGAGGTACAACCAACAGGTGAAACACTGCCCAGACAAAGTGCGCTGGCAATTGATAAACACCCAATAGCCCAGAGATCAGCAAGAACAATAATTCTCCTGCATACAGATTTCCGAACAAACGAAGCCCTAATGAAACCGGCTTAGCAAATAGGGTGGGTATTTCAATAATGAGGTTAAACGGCAGCATCCATTTACCGAACGGGTGGAAGGCGAGCTCGCTTAGGAAACCGCCGATGCCCTTATTTTTGATGCTGTAGTAAAGAATAAGAAAGAAGACGCTGATCGACATGCCCATGGTGATGTTCGGGTCTGTTGTTGGCACGACCTTGAAGGACATATGCTCCAAACCCCATAGGCCACCCACCATCATCGCGATCTCTGGTATCCAATCAACCGGCACCAGGTCCATCATGTTCATTAAAATAATCCAGACGAAGACCGTCAAACACAGCGGTCCCACATAAGGGTTCTTGTAGTTAAAACCCGAGGTAACCTGGGCGTCTACGAATTCGAAGATGCTCTCGACAAAGTTTTGGATGCCGCTTGGCACGTCGGACGTTGCGCGCAAACCGATGTAGCGGAAGAATAATAAGAAGGCAGCACCGATGAACAAAGACCAGCCCATAGTATCGACGTGTATAGACATGAAGCCCATTGAAACCGCTTCTTCAGGCGTGTGAGCGAGGCCCCAATGACCGTCAGGAAATTTACCGTAGGTCAAATAGGATAAATGGTGGGTAATGTATTCCTGAACAGTCTGGCTTTCTGCGCCATGTTCAGCGGCTGCGTGTGCCGCGTCTGCTAACTCTGCCATTTATCTTCTCTAAGCTTACGTTTTGTTATGTGTGGGGCGATAATTAATGAAGCCCGACATTACCACGCCTACAAAATGGATCAGTGTGAACCCAAGTATTAAGGCTAATTCGTTTAAGCTGGTAATCAATGTGAAGCTAAGCGCAAACAACACCACTGTCATGATGATTTTACCGAGCTCCCCGCGAATAAAGCCCTTCACAACGTTCTGTGCATTTCTCGCCCCCTGATAGCGGTAGGCATGAAACGCAAAATAACTGTTTGGCACAGCACTTATCAAGCCACCCAATAGTAGCGAGTAGGCCAAAATACTGCCTGAAATCAACAGAGAAATTACTGCTATAAAGATAGTCACTGCCAGTTGCGCAATGGTTACTTTATATACCGGCGGGGTCTTTAAATTAGACATTTTGGCTTAGCTTTTCAGCTTCGCACTCCATCGGCACCTGTCACAAACACCTAAAAAACCACAGCGGTGATCACCAAAGCACGCGCATTATAGGGACTTTATAGTGCCTAATCAACCATGCAAGGTTCTCAATTGATGTGAGAGAGAATGCCTTCTAATTCATCTAATGAATTATATTTCAATACGAGTTGGCCCTTACCTTTAACAGTGTGCTGAATCATGACCTTCGCGCCCAGTTTATCGGCTAGGTTCTCTTCGAGATTTTTAATATCTGAATCCACCATCTTAGGGCCCGCGCGATTGTTCGATCCACCCTGTGCAATAAACCTTCGGACCAAGGACTCTGTCTGACGCACCGAGAGCCCTTTGCCAACAACCGATCTTGCGGCCTCGGATTGCTGAATATCTGGCAGTGACAACAAGGCCCTAGCATGGCCCATTTCCAGGTCGCCATGCTCTAACATTCGCCGAACATCGATGCTCAAGCCCATTAGACGCATAAGGTTAGTCACGGTTGCTCTGGATTTGCCTACTGCATCAGCAACCTCTTGTTGGGTCAGCTCAAACTCGTCCTGCAGGCGCTTAAGCGCCATCGCCTCTTCGATAGGATTCAGGTTTTCACGCTGAATATTCTCGATCAATGACATCGCGATCGTGGCCTCATCACCGACTAGCTTAATAATTGCCGGTATAGAGTCCAGGCCCGCTATTTGTGAGGCCCTCCAGCGTCGCTCGCCAGCTATAATCTCGTATTTATCTGATGATATGGGGCGCACAACAATTGGCTGCATCACGCCCTGAGCACGAATGGAGGCGGCTAGCTCTTCTAGCGCCTCTTCGTGCATGTCCGTTCGCGGCTGGTATTTGCCACGCTGAATTAAATCGATAGGAATATTTTTAAGGTCGCCATCTTTTTCAGCGGCTTGTGGGGGTGTGGGTTTGCCGAGCAGGCTTGCCATGGTTTCTGTACTGCCTCTGGAGAGCAGCACATCTAAGCCTTTGCCGAGTTTTCTCTTATTGGTCATCTTACATTCGGGCTCAGGTAAACGGGTTTTTGTTCCCTAGTTTCAAAAAGGTTTGAACAAAAGTGTAATTACAAGCTAAACAGCGGCTCTTGCGATTGCTTCATCGTTGCGTCTCAGTACTTCGCCAGCCAGCGCAAGATAGGCTATTGCTCCTCGAGACTGCTTGTCGTAATTCAAAACTGGCTTGCCGTAGCTAGGGGCCTCGGCTAGACGAATATTTCTCGGCACGACTGTTCGATAGACAGCGTCCCCAAAAAAGCTAATTAGCTGCCCATTAACCTCTGTGGTCAGTTTGTTTCGCGGATCATACATGGTTCGCACGATTCCTTCGATCTTAAGGTCCGGGTTCAGACTATCTCGTATCGCGTTAATCGTATCCATCAGGGCGGATAAGCCTTCAAGCGCATAATATTCACACTGCATCGGTATAACCACACCGTCAGCGGCTACCATCGCGTTAATAGTCAGCATATTTAATGAAGGAGGGCAGTCGATGACCACATAGTCATAGCGGTGACGAACTTGATCAATAATTTGGCGGAGTCGGCATTCACGGTTATCTTCGCTTATCAGCTCCACTTCGGCTGCGACCAAATCGCCATTTGCCGGCAGCAAATCGTATCCAGATGCTTCGGGTCGGTGGACGACCTCATCAAATCCCGCATGCTGCATTAGCACATCATAAATTGATGTTTCTAACGAGGACTTGTCGACCCCACTACCCATGGTGGCGTTGCCTTGTGGGTCTAGATCGATCAGTAGCACATCTTTTCGAGTAAATTTTAACGACGCGGCAAGATTTACAGAAGTCGTAGTCTTACCTACACCGCCTTTCTGATTTGCTATTGCGAGAACTTTAGCCACTGGTTTCTTCCTAACTTTTACTCTTAACTATTATCTTAAGCCATTGTGCTTAGCTGCTGCCTTCAAACATTATAGCAAAATTCTACTGTTTATTCGGCTAAGTATGCGGATGTATTGATACTGAGGCTTCACTATATTTTTCGCATTACCTCGATTAAATGGCGCTGTGATTCACTGCCAGGTACATTTAATTTAATACTTTTCGACAGCTCAAAACCATCGGGTAATCGCGCTATTTCATCCTCGGGATAATGCCCTTTCATCGCCAATAATTTGCACTCGTCGGAGAATATTGGCTGCAACATCGTCAAGGCATCCGCTAGGGTAGAGAACGCTCGACACATCACCATATCAATTTGCTGGATACTTTGATAGTGCTCTACACGACAATTTTCGATAGTGATATTGTTCAATCCTAACTGGGTTTTTGCTTGAAACATGAACCGGGTTTTCTTGCCATTGGAGTCAATCAAAACAAACTTTTTTTCGGGATTCAAGATCGCAAGAGGAATCCCTGGCAGTCCTGCACCGGCACCAATATCAGCTATTAGATTACCTTCCATGTAAGGGGCTACAGAGAGGCTATCGAGAATATGCCTAGAAACGAGTGAAGGCAGTTCATTACTCCCGAGAAGGTTATAGGCCGAATTCCATTTTTTGAGTAAATCGATATACCCCAGCAATGAAGAAAGCATTTCCTCAGTACAATGTAGCGACAGCGATGAAATCCCTCGCTGCAACTCTTCTCGAGTTGAATCTGTCATCCGTTATTCCCGTCAGCTAACCAGCCTTTCGATTTACCGCTCGGTGCTTCTTCAAATAAATTAGCAAGAGTGATATTGCAGCTGGAGTAATGCCTGGAATACGGGAGGCTCTACCAATATTTTCTGGTCTAACTTCGAGCAATTTCTGTTTCAATTCATTTGAAAGACCCTGCATCTGCTGATAGTTAAAATCAGCAGGCAGCTTTGTGTTCTCTTGCTTCTTTAGGCGCTCGATGTCTTCTTCTTGTCGATCTATATAGCCCTGATACTTGATCTGTATTTCTGCCTGCTGTGTTGACTGGGCGTCGATGGCTGTTTTAACTTTCTCTGACGCGTCGTTCGCAGATGCCATATTGCCGTTATACGCAGCTAACAAGGGACCGTGCTCAACTCTAGGCCTCGCCAGCAGATCGGCCAGGCTGTATTCGCGAGAGAGTGGCTTTTCTAATAACTCATTAATACGCTCCGCTCGATCGGTGTTGGGCTGTACCCAGGTGCTTCGCAAAAATTGCAACTCTTCTTCGATTCGAATTTTCTTCTCGCTGTAAAAGGCCCAGCGTTCATCATCAACCAGACCCATTTTTCTCCCCTGTTCCGTAAGGCGCAGATCCGCATTATCTTCTCGCAGGGTTAACCTGTATTCCGCTCTGCTGGTAAACATGCGATAGGGTTCGTTCGTACCGAGAGTAATTAGGTCATCGATTAACACACCGATGTAGGCCTCATCTCTTCGTGGACACCAAGGCTCAAGTCCTCGCGCATCTAGACCTGCATTCAACCCGGCCATCAGCCCTTGTGCGCCAGCCTCTTCGTAGCCAGTTGTGCCATTGATCTGGCCCGCGAAGTAGAGCCCTTTAACGAATTTTGTTTCTAGAGAGTAATGTAAATCTCTCGGATCGAAGAAGTCATATTCGATCGCGTAACCAGGGCGTGTTATATGCGCGTTCTCAAAGCCCTTAATTTCTCGAATCATTTCCAATTGCACATCAAACGGCAAGCTTGTTGAGATACCGTTTGGATAAAGCTCTTTTGTATTCAGGCCTTCCGGCTCGACAAAGATTTGATGAGACGATTTATCAGCAAAGCGCATCACCTTGTCTTCAATCGATGGACAGTAACGTGGCCCGGTTCCTTCGATAACTCCCGTGTACATAGGAGATCGATCCAGCCCACCACGGATTACTTCATGACATTTTTCATTAGTGCTGGTGATGTAACAGTTAATTTGTTCTGGGTGATCCGACACTTTTCCCAGATAAGACATTACCGGTAGAGGGGTGTCGCCTTCTTGAACTTGCATCACCGAAAAGTCGACAGAGTCAGCATCGATACGCGGCGGCGTTCCTGTCTTAAGGCGATTGACCCTAAACGGCAATCCACGCAATCGATTGGCGAGTGCTATTGCAGGAGGATCTCCAGCTCTACCGCCCGAACTATTTTCCAGACCAATGTGTATTTTCCCGCCCAAGAAAGTACCGGTAGTTAGCACAACACGTGGCGCTCTGATGAGCATTCCCATCTGAGTAATAACGCCTGCGATCGCCCCGTCTTCGATAAGAAGATCATCCACACCTTGCTGAAACAGGGAAAGGTTCTCCTGTTGTTCCAACATTTTGCGAATCGCCTCCCTATACAAAACTCGGTCAGCCTGTGCCCGCGTGGCTCTGACCGCAGGTCCTTTGCTCGCATTTAAGACACGAAATTGTATACCAGCTAAGTCCACGGCTTTCGCCATAGCCCCGCCAAGCGCGTCGATCTCTTTAACCAAGTGGCTCTTTCCAATTCCGCCAATCGCCGGGTTGCAAGACATTTGACCTAAGGTTTCGATGCTATGAGTAACCAGCAGTGTAGCAACTCCCTGACGCGCTGAAGCCAGAGCTGCCTCAGTACCGGCATGCCCTCCACCTACAATGATCACATCAAATGCTCTGCTGTATTCCACGATTTTTCAGGTCCTACCTAACTGGCTAATTTAAATGGCAGGCAAGTATAAAGCCTAATTCTTAAACTGATAGTTATAGTTTAAATTAAACAACTCATTATCTATGTATTTAGTGGTTATATAATTAGATAGAGTATTAATGTTAATGTTAATAGCTAAAGAGATCCCTGTTGATATCTAAACTAAACTTATTCTTTTCAAGAACTTAATGCAATGAGAACTTGGTAGACAAGCTCTGCATAAAGTAACAATAGCCTATTAACCTTTATGTATAGTTTGGGCTTCTTGGTAAACGGAAAGATTCAGTACAAAACAATTCATCTGTTATCCCGAAAATTTCTCTACTTATACACTCTTTTAAAAGGTCTTTTTTCAGCGCTTAATTGATTCACGAATCATTTACCAACACAAAAGTTAGAAAATATTTCTCCTAACAAATCATCGCTGGTGAATTCCCCCGTTATTGCCCCTAGCTGCACTTGAGCAAAGCGTAAGTCTTCAGCTATTAGCTCCAATGAAGACTGCGTTGCTAATAAAGCAAGTGCAGATTCCACGAGCTTTTTTGCATTGTTTAACGCGGTTAGGTGTCTCTCGCGGGCTATGAAAACCCCCTCCTCCGTCGCCTTAAAACCAATAGCCTCTTTGATGTAGCCTCTAAGCAAATCGATGCCGACACATTCTTTCGCAGAAAGACTTAGGGTCGGTATGGAATAATCTAGATAGTTGACTGTTGATAGACTTGGTACTTCACTGTTGAGTAGGTCAATCTTGTTATAGATAACCGTGGTGTTCTGCAGGTATTCTAATTCTTTAATAGACTTACCAGTTAATAATACAAGGGGTGCTAACAGCTTTTCCACATCTTGTTCGAGCTCTGACTTATCCACTATTAGTAGTAACTGATCTGCTTGTTCCATGGCTAGTTGAGCGCGCCTCAAGCCTTCTTGTTCGACAACATCGTCACTAATCCGTATGCCGGCAGTATCTATGATGTGTATTGGCAGACCGTCTATATTAATCTCTTCAGAGAGCAGGTCTCTCGTGGTTCCGGGGATATCGGTGACTATCGCACTATCCATGCCTGAGAGTGCGTTTAAAAGGCTAGACTTACCCGCGTTAGGCTTACCCGCGATAACGACATTAATCCCTTCTCTTAAAAGCGCGCCTTGCTTTGCCTGGGTTAGGGTTGCTGTTATCGACTCGAGAATAGCACTTAGCGAATCGCCAACTTTATTGTCGCTGACGAAATCGATGTCTTCGTCTGAGAAATCAATCGTGGCCTCGATGTGTACTCTTGCGTCTATTAATAGTCGCACCAGGTTTAGTATCTTGTTGGAAAACTCACCCTGCAGAGTTCGAAGCGCGGACTTTGCGGCTTGTTTTGAAGTGGATTCAATTAAGTCGGCAATAGCCTCAGCCTGGAGTAAGTCTATTTTATTGTTTAGAAAAGCGCGTTCCGAGAACTCACCGGGATTGGCGAGTCGTGCACCCCGTTGCAAGGCGCAATCGAGTAGCTCTCTTAGTACGTAGGTGCCTCCATGGCCTTGTAGCTCCAATACATCTTCTCCAGTAAAAGAATTTGGAGCGCTGAAGAAAAGGGCAATACCCTGATCAATATTCATCTCGGTAGCATCGAGGAAGTTACAAAAATGGGCGTGTCTTGGAGTAGGGGAAAAACCGAGGATTTTTTTACTTATGGAAAGAGAAAGGGGGCCAGATATTCTGACGATGCCGACGCCAGACCGCCCGGGGGCAGTCGCGATAGCGCAGATAGTATCAGTTTCTACTTGAGATGTTTCTACAAGAGGCATGGGTATCGGCATACTTTTTCATAGCAGCGTTTCTACAAATTAGGAGGACCTGCCATCGGTTGCTTCAACCTTTGAAGCAACCGGTGTGGACGAGTTAGGCTTTTTTCGCCGCGTAAGCCGCGTCGATCTTTCTTGTTATGTACCACTGCTGCAGTATGCCTAATCCACCGTTTGTTAACCAATATAGCACCAACCCAGCCGGGAACCAGAGAAACAATAAGGTCATCATTACAGGCATCAGCTTCATCACCTTGGCCTGCATAGGATCGGCGGGCGTAGGGCTAAGAGTGGTCTGGAAATACATTGTCGCGCCCATCAACAGAGGCAGGACAAAGAAAGGGTCACGTACAGAAAGGTCGGTCAACCAAAGCATGAAGGGAGCATGCCGTAGCTCTACACTCTCAAGAAGCACCCAGTAGAGAGAAATAAACACCGGCATTTGTACAAGCATTGGCAAACAGCCGCCGAAGGGATTTATCTTCTCCTTCTTATAAAGGTCCATGGTGGCCTTCTGCAACTTCATCTTGTCGTCGCCGTAGCTCTCTTTGAGTTGCTGCATCTTAGGCATCAGTCTGCGCATTCCAGCCATAGAGCGGTACTGTGTCTCCGATAACTTATAGAAGGCTGATTTAACCACCAGGGTTAACAGAATAATCGAGATACCGTAGTTACCAATCACTGAATTGATTCTAGAGAGCAGCCAATAGATAGGGCTAGCAATGAACCAGAGGAAGCTATAGTCGATAGTCTTATCGAGTCCAGGAGAGATGTCTCTCAGAACGTATTGGTCTTTCGGGCCAGCGTAATATTGAATCGTGTGAGTCCCGCTCCCACCTGCTGCTATCTGAAATGCGCTGCTGGTGAACTCCCCGTAATACTGATTGCTTCCGTTCTTTCTCGTGGTAACACGGTTTAGCGATTCTGCGTCAGGCACCCACGCGGTAATAAAGTAGTGCTGACTAAATGCTACCCAACCGCCGGTTGTCTCTCGTGTGGAGCTACCGCTGTCATCGATGTCATCAAACTCGATTTCGATATAGGGGTCATCTTCAATGGTAGTTACGAAGCCAAGGTAGGTTCTACCAAAACCGCCGGCATCACTCGGGTCATCAAAGGCATCTCTTTTGATTTGACCGAACGCGTTGGCTTGCCAGTTTTCAGAAGAGCGGTTATTGACGATGAAGCTGATATCAATAAGGTAACTGTCGCGATTAAAACCATAGCGCTTTATTACTTCGATTCCATCGGCAGTGGTGGTAGTTAGATCTACGTTAAGGCTGTCAGCAGACTCGCTCATGCTATAGCTAGCAGACGTTGTTCGATAGATAGCGCGGCCATCGCTGTCGACGCCGTTCGCGCCGATGAGCCCACTCTGTGCTATATATTCACGGCCTAGCTGATTGTCCAACAGAACAAAGGGATCATCGGGGACATCTAATTGTTTTAGATAAAAGGGTAATGCTAGATAGACGATGTCTCCACCGACGGGGTCTATACGAATCTCAAAAGTATCGGTGCGAATCGAAATTAGGTCTGCGCTGCTTGTTGTGTCGGCAGCACTTGGGTTGCTAATAGCAGCGACCGTAGGCGTATCAGAGGTATTACTTGTAATTACCTCAGGCACACCGGATGGAATATCGCTAGGCAGATCGTTACTTGCCTGAGAACCGTTTTGTGCGTTAGGTATTTGTGGGGCTTCAGCGCGAGATGAACTACCGTCATCAATAGTGGGAGGATAGTCTTCCTGCCACTGCAACAACATTAAATAGGTGACAATGGCCAAAGCCGTATAGAGGCCGTATTTAGTTAAATCCATGGTGTCTACTTACTCAGTCCATTGACCCTGCGGTCCGAACTCTCTGGAACGGGGTCATGACCCCCTTCGTGAAAAGGGTGGCAGCTGCAGATGCGACGAATACCTAGCGCGGTACCTCGCACAGAGCCGTGAATTTTAATTGCATCAATGGTGTACTGGGAACAGGTGGGGTAAAAGCGACATTGATTGCCAATAAGCAAACTCAAACTAGACTGATAGGCTTTGATAAGTCGAATTAGTAGTTTGTCCAACATGATAGCTCTTTACCTGTCGTCCTGGTTTTTCGCTGCAGCTCTTTTCATCTTCCTGTGTAGGTCCTGCCATAAAGAATCGATCGTCTCGATTAACTCTTTATTGTCCAGCTTATCAGCACCTTTTCGAGCCAACACAACTAAGTCTAGTTTGTCTAATAGCTCTGCTTTGTGCCGAAATGTGTTTCTTAGTTGGCGCTTAATCCGATTTCGCTGTACAGCTAAGGCAACGTTCTTCTTCGCAATGACCAAGCCTATTCTAGCGCTGGACCTATCAGTGCGATTAGCTAGCACCAAAAAATGGCGGCAGGAGACTTTAAGCTGAGCGTTACTGAATACAGCTTTATAGTCTGCAGCGTTTAATAGCCGAGAAGTTTTAGGAAAGCCGAACTCAGCCACACATCGATCTCTCTTCTCATTTGATTAGTTAATCATCGAACAGCAGAGAAAAAAGAACTTATGCTGATAGTTTGGCGCGACCTCTAGAACGGCGTCTTTTAATAACAAGACGGCCACCTTTAGTCGCCATACGCGCTCTAAAACCGTGAGTTCGAGCTCGTTTCAATACACTGGGTTGGAATGTTCTTTTCATAGTAATTTATCCGATTCTGCAATAACAAACCGCACGAAACGGTTCGAAAATAGGACCGCGAAGTCTAGAGGTTTTAATGCCAACATGCAACGTAATACCAGCATGAATAAAGGATCGACAAAGCCGAGCGAGGAGAAAAAAAGAAGTCTAGCATACAGAATAATTACTAAAACGGGCGTGTATGACTTCATCCAGAATTTAATCACAAGTTATCCACAGCTTTGTTATCAACAACTTACAGGGATTGCTGTGAATAGAAGTGATTTTTGGCTCTGTTTTTATCGATTTTTTCCAGTTAACATACTGATAAATATGAATTATTATTGAAAAGACAAAGTTTTCATTTAGTTTGAATGGCAGTGGATAACTCGTGCTTGAGTCGATAGAATTGTTGCTTGTTTTAAAAAATATAATTTATGTGGGCAAGAAAAAACGTGGCTGTTACGATCTGGCAAGAATGTATCGACTGTTTGAAAGCAGAACTACCCTCTCAACAATTTAATACGTGGATAAGACCCCTGCACGTAGAGCTAGATTCGTCAGTTCTGCGTATCTTTGCGCCTAATCGATTTATTCTAGATTGGGTAAAAGGAAAGTTTTTGCCGCGAATTGCAGAAATTTTAACAGATTCGGGCGAGACTTCACTGGAGATCCGATTGGAAGTGTTTAGTGGTGATGCAGCTCAGCGAGTTGCACTGGCTGCGCCGCAGTCAGCAAAGCCTGATGAGCCCAGAGCAACTGAGCGAGCGACAGCGACCACCAATGATCAGCTAAAGACACAAGCGAATGCAGCGCCAGTGATAGCTCTAAATTCGAGCAGGGCGGCGGTATCGGCAAGACGTAATGCCGACATCGTTATCGAGGGTAATCTGAGGCATAGAGGCGCTCTGAATGTTGAAAACACGTTTGATAATTTTGTTGAAGGCAAGTCCAACCAACTCGCTAGAGCCGCCGCGATACAGGTTGCGGAAAATCCCGGTTATGCCTATAACCCCCTCTTTATCTATGGCGGTGTGGGGTTAGGTAAGACTCACTTAATGCACGCCATCGGTAATTATTTAGTGGCTAAAAAGCCCAACGCTAAGGTTGTCTATCTACACTCGGAGACATTCGTGGCCACTATGGTAACGGCACTGCAATTGAATGCTATTAATGAATTTAAGCGCTTCTATCGCTCTGTAGATGCCCTGTTGATCGATGATATTCAGTTTTTCGCGGGCAAAGAACGATCTCAAGAAGAATTTTTTCATACCTTTAATGCCTTGCTCGAAGGTGGACAGCAGATCATATTGACCTGCGATCGTTATCACAAAGAGATTAACGGCCTGGAAGAACGGTTGAAGTCCAGATTTGGCTGGGGACTCACGGTTGCTGTCGAGCCGCCAGAGTTGGAAACTAGAGCTGCAATCCTTATGAACAAGGCGGCACTGTCTAATATCGAATTGCCGAATGATGTTGCCATGTTTATAGCACAGCGCCTTCGGTCCAATGTTCGAGAGTTAGAGGGAGCATTGAAGCGCGTTATAGCGCATTCTAATTTCACCGGTCAGAAAATTGATCTAGACCTTATAAAAGAAGCACTTCGGGACCTTTTTGCATTGCAGGATAAGCTAGTCACGATCGATAATATTCAGCGTTCCGTTGCTGAGTACTACAAGATTAAGATGGCAGATATGCTCTCGAAGCGACGTAATCGATCAGTGGCAAGGCCGCGTCAGGTTGCTATGTGTCTTTCTAAAGAATTAACTAACCACAGCTTGCCGGAAATCGGTGATGCGTTTGGTGGCAGGGACCATACAACGGTGATGCATGCTTGTAAGCAGGTTAAGAAACTTCGTGGTAGCTCTATAGACATACAAGAAGACTATAATAATTTGCTCAGATCATTATCGAGTTAGTACTCAAGCGGTAGTTTCTGAGTTTAGAAGATCTCAGCTTAGATAGATAAGGGAAGCAAAGAAATGCATTTTGTTATTTCACGAGAGGCTTTTTTGAAGCCTCTGCAGTTAGTCAGTGGTGTTGTTGAGAGACGACAGACACTGCCAGTTCTCTCCAATGTCCTTTTGGATTTAAAAGAGAGCGAGCTATCACTCACGGGCACCGACCTCGAGGTGGAACTGGTTGGGCGAGTGACGGTCGACCAGACGCATACATCAGGCGCTGTTACGGTCCCGGCGCGTAAACTTTTGGATATTTGCAAATCTCTTTCTGATGACGCCATTCTCGAGTTATCGCTTGTTGAGAATAAGGTGACCCTTAAGTCTGGCCGCAGTAGGTTTACACTTACTACCCTGCCAGCCGCAGAGTTTCCCGGTGTTGATGAGGAGCCTGATACCTTTTCTATTACCATGGTGCAGGGTAAATTGCGGGAATTGCTAGACAGCACAAGTTTCGCGATGGCCCAGCAAGACGTGCGTTATTATTTAAATGGTATGTTGTTTGAGGTGGCCGCTGACTATCTGCGGGTCGTCGCCACCGATGGCCACCGTTTGGCGATGGAAACGCTTAATATGAGCAATCCCATCTTGGAACCACAGCAACTCATATTGCCTCGTAAGGGAATCATGGAAATGGCCCGTCTTTTGATAGATGACGCTGGTGAAATCACTCTTACTTTTGGTCAGAATCATATCCGTGCTAGTGTGCCGGCATTCACCTTCACGTCGAAATTAGTGGATGGGAAATTCCCCGACTACAACCGAGTTTTACCCAAAGGTGGAAATAAGGTTCTTCTTGGTAACTGCCAGGAACTACGTCAGGCTTTTTCTCGAGCGTCGATACTATCTAACGAAAAGTATCGCGGTGTGCGAGTTTTGCTATCTAATGGTGAATTGAAAATTCTGGCTAATAACCCAGAGCAGGAGGAAGCCGAAGAGATTGTTTCTGTTGATTATGAAGGCGACTCCTTAGAGATTGGCTTCAATGTAAGTTACTTGATCGATGTTCTTTCTACTTTGAATAGTCAGCGAGCACGTATTACGCTTTCAGACCCTAACAGCAGTGCATTGCTTGAAGCAGAAGAGGGTAGTGATGCTTTGTACGTTGTAATGCCGATGCGGCTATAGATACCTATAGCGCAGTGACGGGGCAACTTCTGCTTGCTTGCTTATGAGTATTATAGAGAAACTCTCGGTTACGGCGCTTCGCAACATCCATGACTTGGAAATTAGCCCCGTTCCCACTGTCAATATTATCCACGGAGAGAATGGCTCCGGAAAGACGAGTATTCTAGAGTCTATTCACTTGCTCTCCAACGGTAGGTCTTTCCGGACGAGTAAGCTTGAGCCGCTAATTAGTAGCGACCACGATGAGGCTGTCGTTTTTGCGAGGCTTGCCGGCGGGAAAGAGATAGGCCTTAGTAAATCTCGTAGGCGAAAACACCGTTTAAGGTTTCACTCAGAAACTCAAAGCAACTGGGAAAACGTTGCCCGGGAGTTGCCTTGCCAAATACTTGACGCGAATTCTTTCCTTTTATTGGAAGGGGGCCCTAAATCGAGAAGGCAGTTTCTCGATTGGGGTGTGTTCCACGTGGAACATACGTTTGTTGAGAATTGGCGACGTACCAAAAAATCTATCGCCAATAGAAACCTCCTATTAAAGCAGCGCTCTCCAGACCTTAGTCTAATTGCTGCTTGGGACTTTGAGCTCTGTTTGGCGGCTAGGGAAGTACACAGAGCCAGGGATCAGTATTTTCGACAGTTTCTTCCCTTGTTCCTGCAACTTTATCGAAAGATCAGTGGCGGTGATGTTGATGGGCTGCAGATTCAGTATGAGAGTGGTTGGGTTGCGGGGAGAGAACTTGAAGATATCCTGGTAGAGAATCGAGCTATTGATGCTCGGTATGGAACGACACAAAGCGGGCCGCATAGGGCGGACCTTAGCTTTAGGCTCGGGCGCAATAAGGCCGTTGATATATTGTCTAGAGGCCAACAAAAAGTTCTGGTTAGTACTATGAAGATTGCGCAGGGCTTATTGCTCAGCCAAGCGTTAGGCAGGAAGTGTATTTTCCTAGTGGACGACCTGCCTTCTGAGCTTGATCGTGACAACAGAGCTGCCATCCTTTCGCAGCTTCTTATTATGGGCGGGCAGATTTTTGTTACCTGTGTTGAGATTGCTGGCATCTTAGATAGCCTCCCAGGCCAGCCTAAACTGGCAACGTTCCACGTGGAACGTGGTACAATAACAGCTTGATTTTTAGTCAAATTATCCGATATCAAGGGGAAGGCAGCCGATAGTGGCTGCTAACAACGCCCTGGAGTAGAAGTATGAGTGAAGAGCCCAACAGCGAATATAATTCAGATAGTATCAAAGTCTTAAAAGGGCTGGATGCTGTTCGAAAAAGGCCTGGAATGTATATCGGGGATACCGATGACGGAACCGGCTTGCACCATATGGTATTCGAGTTAGTTGATAACTCTGTGGATGAGGCGCTGGCAGGTCACTGCGACGAAGTCCAGGTGATCATTCATATCGGTGAAACGGTCACCGTGTCTGACAATGGCCGTGGAATACCAACGGAAATGCATGCCGAAGGAGTCTCTGCGGCAGAAGTGATCATGACTGTTCTACACGCAGGCGGTAAATTTGACGACAGCAGTTACAAGGTTTCCGGAGGACTCCATGGTGTGGGAGTCTCGGTGGTAAATGCGTTGTCTGAAGAATTGAAATTGACTATCCGACGTGATGGGAAGGTCCATGAGCAAGATTATGCGCACGGCGTTCCACTTTCTTCGCTTGCCGTGGTCGGCGAAACTAGCGCCACTGGCACAGAGTGTCATTTTAAACCCTCTACCGACACGTTCTCGAATGTTGAATTTCACTATGACATTTTGGCTAAGAAGCTACGTGAGTTAGCGTTCCTTAACGCCGGCGTAGCTATTCGGCTTACGGACGAACGCACAGGCAAACAAGATTTATACAAATACGAGGGCGGTCTTAGGGCTTTCGTTGATTATCTGAACAAGAATAAGGTTGCTGTAAACAAGGCATTTTACTTTAGTTCTGAGCGAAAAGAAGACGGTATTACGGTCGAAGTTGCGCTGCAGTGGAACGACTCCTATCAGGAAAACATATTCCCTTATACAAATAATATTCCCCAAAGAGACGGAGGAACCCACCTCGCCGGCTTTAGGGGCGCACTAACACGGGTACTGAAAGGATATATTGACAAGGAATTGGCAAGCAGAAAAGGAAAGGAAGTTGTCACATCTGGAGACGATGCACGAGAAGGTTTAACAGCCATTATTTCGGTGAAGGTGCCGGATCCAAAATTTTCTTCGCAGACGAAGGATAAGTTGGTGTCTTCCGAGGTGAAAACCGTCGTTGAACAGGAAATGGCATCACACTTTAGTGACTATCTCTTAGAGAATCCTCAAGATGCAAAGCTTATTGTTGGCAAGATGCTAGATGCGGCACGTGCGCGGGAAGCGGCGCGCAAGGCCAGGGAAATGACGCGACGAAAAGGCGCTTTAGATATAGCCGGTTTGCCGGGCAAACTGGCTGATTGCCAAGAAAAAGACCCTGCCCTTTCTGAAATTTATATAGTGGAGGGTGACTCGGCCGGTGGTTCAGCAAAACAAGGAAGGAACCGTAAAAATCAGGCTATTTTGCCATTGAAGGGCAAGATCTTAAACGTAGAGAAGGCGCGCTTCGACAAGATGCTCAGTTCCGTCGAAATTGGGACACTAATTAAGGCGCTAGGCTGTGGAATAGGCAACGAAGAATTCGCACCGGGAAATCTGCGCTATCACAGTATTATTATTATGACGGATGCGGACGTTGATGGATCACACATTCGAACTCTGTTATTAACGTTCTTTTTCCGGCAGATGCGAGAGTTGGTCGAGCGCGGTCATATCTTCATCGCACAACCGCCACTGTATAAAATTCGGAAAGGCAAACAAGAACAATATCTAAAAGATGATATTGAGTTAGCCGAATACCAAACCCAAATTGCCCTCGATGGGGCGAGTTTACATGTGAATTCTGGTGCGCCAGGTATTGCAGATGATGCGCTTGAATCATTGGTGAAGAAGTACAACAACAGCTACGCAATTATTAGTCGGCTGGCGAGGCTTTATCCTACCGAGATTCTGGAGGCGATGATTTTTACTAGAAACTTAGCCGAGGATGAGCTGAAATCCGAGGCAGAAGTAGGGGAATGGATCGAAGAACTGTACGCAAAATTCTCCAAAATGCATCCGAAAGTGAGTACTAACTATACGTTTAACATTAGAAAAGACGAAGAGAGACAACTGTTTCTTCCTGAAGCCAAACTAAACCTGCATGGCTTGGAGAAGTCCTTCGGGTTTAGTCGCGACTTCTTTCATTCTGGTGAATACCGTGCGCTTACTGATCTCGGGCAAACTCTGGAAGGCCTTATCGAAACGGGGGCCTACGTTAAGCGCGGTGAGAAGATAGAACAAATCTCCTCATTCGCCGAAGCTATAGAATGGCTCACCAATGATGCTATGAAGGGCCATTATTTACAGCGCTATAAGGGTTTAGGAGAAATGAACCCAGATCAACTCTGGGATACCACGATGAACCCAGAAACCAGAAGAATGCTGCAGGTAACTATCGAAGATGCGATCGGAGCCGATCAACTATTCAATACTTTAATGGGCGATCAAGTAGAACCACGCCGCGAATTTATCGAAGATAATGCGTTAGCAGCTGAAAATTTAGATATTTAGAACCTTTTAACTAGAAAAATGCGCAAAACGAACTTAGTTAGTACCAGAGTGAGTGCTAGCCAAGTTCATTTACTTTTTTGCGTATCCAGTCTTCGACATCGGCGGTAATTTCGCTGGCGTCTCGCTCACCCAGTTCTATTTTCTCTCCAATAACAACAGTTACTAAGCCGGGCTTTTTGGTAAATTCATGAGCTGGCCAGCAGTATCCGGCATTGTGAGCTATAGGGATAATGTCTGTATTTGCCGCAATGGCAAGTTTTGCACCGCCACGAGAGAATCTTTTCACGCAGCCGTATTTGGAACGGCTACCCTCAGGGAAAATTATAACTGAGTTACCATTGTGAATTCGATCGACACCCTGTACTAGCAATGAACGACCAGCCTCTCGTGGTTTGCTCCTATCAATAGCTATAGGTTTTAGTAGGCGCATAGACCATCCCCAAAAAGGTATATGAGTTAACTCTTTTTTTAAAATCGGGGAGACAGGAAAGATGAGTTTATAGAAAAGAATCGTTTCCCAACTACTTTGATGATTAGCCAAAATAATGGCTGGCCTCTTAGGTAAGTTTGCCAGGCCATGAACCACGTACTTCACTCCGCAGCATAGTCGCAACCACCCCAAAGCAAAACCACACCAAAGCCCGGCAAAAACATGTCGCCCTTTAGGCGGCAAGATGGGGAATAAAAGAATGAAGAAAATACATATAATAACTGTGCCGGTATAGTAGCCAATATAAAAGACTAAAGACCGTGCGCCTAAAAAGAATCTAGTTATCATCGCAAAATCCAAGAATGTAAGAAACAGCATTGGATAAATCATCAAGAGTGGGTACAGACACATCGTTTGAATCAGAAAGGATTTGTTCGGTTATTAAACCCTTGCCGGTGCGAACCAGGATGGGTTTACAATCGAATGCGCGAGCAACTTGAATATCTTTTAGGCTATCACCAACGAAATAGCAGCCTTGAAGTTTGCAAGCGAATTCATTTTCAATTTGCTGAAGCAGACCGGTTCTTGGTTTCCTACAAGAGCAGCCTTCATCCGGGTGATGAGGGCAATAGAAGATGCCGTCGATGACACCCCCAGCCTTCTCTACCATAGAACACAACAAATGATGCATAGCGGATAGTTGATCGTAGTCGAAATATTTCCGAGAAAGGCCAGACTGGTTAGTTGCAACTACGACTTTGAAACCGGCCGAGCTCAATCGTGCGATGGCAGTGATGCTATCGGCGATAGGAATGAACTCTTTCGCTGATTTAATATAGTCGTCGGAGTCCTGATTGATCACACCATCTCGATCTAGCACTATAATCTTCATGGTCGCTCACTTTGACTCAACAGCGCTAAGAGGTGTGCAAGAAAGAGATATCCGCTACTTTAAGAAAAATATTGCGTAGTCGCTGCAATAGTGCGATACGGTTATTTTGCACAGACTTGTCGTTGCACATAACAAGCACGTTATCGAAAAAACCGTCTACGGAATCTTTGAGTTCGGCCAGCTCCGCAAGTCCAGATGTATAGTTGCCAGAGTTGAACAAAGGAGCTGTTCGTAATTCTTTATCGCGCAGTTGTTGAAAAAGTATTTTTTCCGCGTCGTCAATCAGCAGTGCTTCGCTAACCTCTGTCGATAGAGAAGCGGCATCTACTTTAACTAATAGATTTGAGACTCGCTTATTCGCAGCGGCTAGTGCAGCTGACTCTGTAAGCTGCTCGAAGCTAGACACAGCTTGTATTCGTTTAGCGAAATCATGGGGCTTGCGTGGCTTGATTTCCATAACAGACTGGAAAACATTACTAGGTATACCCTCATCTGAATACCAGCTCCTAAACCTTTCCAGCATAAAGTCGAAAACCTTTTCGGCAGTTTTGGATTCTGATTCAAGTGATCCTAACTCACTCAGCGACGCCTCTATGCAGGCAAGGAGGTCTAAATCCAATTGGTTCTCTACCATAATACGCAATATGCCAATAGCAGAGCGTCGAAGAGCGAATGGGTCTTTAGAGCCGGTAGGCGGTTGGCCGATGGCAAATAAGCCAACAATCGAATCGAGCTTATCGGCAATCGCTAATAGGCTACCTAAAGGAGTCGATGGGAGATCGTCACCCGCATATTTAGGCAGATACTGTTCGCAAATAGCCGTGATTACTGGCTCAGGCTCACCATCGTTGGCCGCATAATAAGAACCCATTAGACCCTGCAGGTCAGCAAATTCGCCAACCATATTCGTAACCAAATCACACTTAGAGAGCATGGCGGCCCTCTCACTTTGCGCTTCGTTCTCGCCTGTCTGTGCTGCTATAAATTTGGCTAGATTTGCGACTCTTAAACTGCGATCGAAAACCGTTCCTAGCTTTTCCTGAAACACGACTTTCTTCAGTTGATCCAAACGATCTTCCAAGGTTTTTTGCTTATCAGTCTCATAGAAAAACTTCGCATCGGCGAGGCGTGGCCGGATTACTCTTTCGTTGCCTTTGATGACTTGCGAAGGATCATTGCTACGGATATTGCTCACGGTCACGAAATACGGCAGTAGCTCCTCGTTCGCGTTCACTAGATAGAAGCATTTCTGATGAGATTTCATCGCTAGAATCAGGGCCTGCGATGGTACCTCCAAAAACAATTCATCGAACTGGCCTGTTAAGGCTACTGGGTATTCGACGAGGCCCGTTACCTCTTCGAGAAGTAATTCATCAACTACAGTATTGGCATTAAGCTTCTCACCCTCTGTAAGAATGCTCTTTCTAATTAGCTCTCTACGTTTAGCAAAATCGGCCACAACATTACCAGGCTCTAGCATAAGTGCTTCGTAGTCAATTGGTTTGCCGATACGAATCTTGTCGGGGTGGTGGAAGCGATGGCCAAAGCTGTCAGCTCCAGACGTCACTCCCATAATAGTAGATGGGACGACTTCTTCACCGAACAACATTACCAGCCAATGGACTGGTCGCACAAACTCGTTTCTCGAGGCACCCCATCGCATTCTTTTTGGAATAGGAAGCTTGGCGAGAGCGGCATCAACGATTGCAGGCAATAGCTCATTAGTAGACTTACCAGGTAGTGTGGATGAAAAGCTAAGTTTCTCTACACCGTCTTTAGGAGCACGGCCTAAGTCGGCAACGAGCACACCGCAAGATTTGGCGAATCCATCAGCGGCCCGCGTGGGATTGCCATGGGTATCGAACGCGGCCTTAACGGCGGGGCCAAATTTCTGGGTAGTTCTGTCGGCCTGTTTCTCATCCAATGCACAGACCAGAACGGCTAATCTGCGCGGGGTAGCGAAGGACTTGACCTCACCGTGAGCTAGAGACTCCTTCTTGAGACCCTCTATTATTCCCGTCTGAAATGATTTTGACAGCTTCAGTAGAGCCTTTGGCGGTAATTCCTCTGTGCCCAATTCCACTAAAAAATCTTCTTTCAACATGACTATTTTTCCAAAAATTCCTTACGCAGCGCTTCGCTGGCTAGCGGGAAGCCGAGCTGTTTGCGACTTTCGTAATAGGCTTCTGCAACTGCTCGGGCAAGTGTTCGAACACGAAGGATGAAGCGCTGTCGCTCTGTCACCGAAATGCCATTTCTAGCATCGAGTAAATTGAAATAGTGCGAGGCCTTTAGTACTTGCTCATACGCTGGTAGTGCCAGTTGTTTATCTATGAGAGCCTCACATTGTCGCTCGCAATCATCGACATTTCGGAAAAGGGTATCGACATCGACATATTCAAAATTAAAGGCGGACATCTCTACTTCGTTCTGCCTAAAAATATCACCATAGGTAACTACGCCATCGGGGCCGTTAGTCCATACAATGTCATAGATACTGTCGACGCCTTGAAGGTACATCGCGATTCGCTCGATGCCATAGGTGATTTCACCACTCACTGGGTAACACTCCAACCCACCCACCTGCTGGAAGTAAGTGAATTGCGTTACCTCCATTCCATTTAGCCATACTTCCCAGCCCAACCCCCAGGCGCCGAGAGTTGGAGACTCCCAATTGTCTTCGACGAACCGAATATCGTGTATCGACATATCGATACCGAGAGCGCGCAATGAATCTAGGTAGAGTTCTTGGATGTTCTTTGGAGAGGGCTTCAGGAGCACCTGAAACTGGTAGTAATGCTGTAACCTGTTCGGATTCTCGCCATAACGACCGTCGGTAGGTCGACGACAGGGTTGAACGTAGGCAGTGTTCCAAGACTCGGGCCCAATGGCACGTAAAAAAGTAGCCGGATGGAACGTTCCTGCGCCGACTTCCATATCGAGTGGCTGCATGATAACGCAACCTTGATTAGCCCAAAACTGCTGCAAAGCAAAAATGAGTCCCTGAAAGGTGCTACTGTCTAAATTCTTGTTCACGCGTTGGCCGATTTGCTTGGATAGATTTGAATGCGTTGTCTTGTTAAACGGCTATGAAGTCAGAGGCTTGCAATTATCCTCGATTATCCCGAACTAATCCACCTGCAGTCCAGATAAGGGGATAGTGGCTAAGATCTAGGCGATTGTTTCTGGACGAGAATTATGCTTCCATTTCCAGTTAATTTAATCGATCTACTTAAATGAGAAATCATTATCGCCACACTTAAATATTATTTCTTTCTCTCGTTTCTATTCATAACGGCGAGGCTGCCACTGGGAATAATCCATGGGCTGGCCTCGATCTGGGGAGCAATGCTCTTTTATCTTCCCAATAGAGCGAAAAATACGACTTTGAAGAACTTAAAAGCCTGTTTTCCTAATTTATCTAACGAAGAAATCTCTCGCCTTGCGAAACAGAGCCTGACTAGCACAGCGAGCACGGCAATGGAGATGGGCAAGTCGTGGATGTTACCTATTGATAAGACCTATTCTCTCGTAACCCAGCTCGAAGGCCTTGAAGAACTCAAGCAGGCGGCGAGTGGTAAGCAAGGAATCATTTTACTGGCGCCCCACTTGAGTAACTGGGAAATTTTTGGCATGTATGCCTGTCAGAATATTGTATCAACCTTCATGTATCAGCCGCCGAAGTTACCCGCTTTAGATCGCCTGCTACAGCGCACTCGATCTCGAGGCGGCATGAAACTGGCACCGGCCGACCGAAAGGGAGTCTCATTGCTCCTCAAGGCCCTGCAGAGGGGGGAGATGGTCGGTGTTTTGCCTGATCAAGTACCTAATGACGAGGGTGGAGTGTTCGCTAATTTTTTTGGTAAACAGGCGTTAACAATGACATTGGTAAGTAAGCTTGTAGCGCGCTCGCAGGCTAGAGTGTTCTGTGGTTTTGTGGTGCGTCTACCAAAAAGCGGAGGGTTTAAATTAACTATCCGAGAAGCGGATAAATCGATCTACGATGAAGATCTCATCACATCTGTTTCTGGGCTCAATAAGTCAGTAGAAAACTGTGTCCTCACGGCTGTGGAGCAGTATCAGTGGGAATACAAACGATTTCGCAGGCAGTCGGACGGGGAAAAGTTTTACTAATATTCTAAACATCAGGGGTTGCCCACGCGGGAGACGTGAATTAGTCAAATTGTTTGCAAGTAAATGAAAACGAGGTGAAAAGTATCTATCTTTTCCAAAACATCGGAGTAAAAAGCACCAGCAATGTAAATATTTCCAGCCGGCCCAATAACATCGCAAAACACAATATCCATTTTGCTGCAGCAGGTAGTTGACCGTAAGTCACTGCAACTTCGGCGAGGCCGGGGCCGAGATTATTTATGCATGCGCCGACGGCACTGAAGGCTGTAACAATATCTAGACCTGTAGCAAGCAATGCTAGCAGCATAATCAGGAACACCATTACATAGACTGCGAAGAAACCCCAGACAGATTCCACTATCCGATCCGAGACTCGCTGGCCTCCAAGCTTGATGGGTATAACGGCGCGGGGATGAATCAATCGTTGCACTTCCCGAAAACCTTGCTTAAAGATCAGCAGGATGCGTATAACCTTCATACCGCCGCCGGTAGAGCCGGCGCAGGCGCCTATGATGGCCGCATAGAGGAGTACATAGGGCAAAAATAGTGGCCACGAATTAAAGTCGGCCGTTGCGAACCCGGTAGTCGTTGCCATAGACACGACTTGAAAAACGCCCTTTATCAAAGCCTCGAATAGGCTCGAATACACTTCGGAAAAATAGAGCACTGCAACCGTAACGACCGAAACGGATCCAAGGATAAATGCGTAGAATTTAAATTCAGGATCAAGGCGGTAGTGACCAACCTTCCTTCTTTGCCAAGCAGTAAAGTGTAGAGCAAAATTCACGCCCGCTATGAACATGAATATGATGGCAATGATATCCACGGCGGGGTTGTCGAAATAACCGAGGCTAAGGTCATGAGTAGAGAAGCCGCCAATGGCCACGGTAGTGAAGCTATGACTAATAGCATCGAAAAGATCCATGCCAACAATCCAGTACGCAAGCGCGCAAACAACCGTTAACGTGAGATAAATATACCAAAGCGCCTTTGCCGTTTCGGCAAGTCGAGGAACCAACTTATTATCTTTCACCGGCCCTGGGCTTTCGGCTCGGTAGAGTTGCATCCCACCAATACCAAGCATTGGCAGCAATGCCATGGCTAGGACGATGATGCCCATTCCTCCCAGCCACTGAAGCTGCTGTCTATAGAATAGAACCGACTTGGGCAAGTCATCGAGACCGGAGATCACTGTAGCCCCGGTGGTGGTAAGCCCGGAAAGTGATTCGAACACCGCATCGGTTATGGACAATTCTACTGCAGAGGAGAAAATAAATGGCAAGGAGCCTGCGACACCTAGTACTGCCCAAAATAGAGTCACGACTAAAAACCCGTCTCGTGTACCTAACTCTGCATGGGATCTAACGGTTGCCAGCCACATCAAGAAACCAATGCTAAAAATAATAAGCATAGAATCCGTAAAAACGCTTGCCATGCCATCTGCATAAATATAGGAGACCACCAATGGCGGCAAATTGGCTAACGCGCTAAAGAGCATTAACAATATACCTACTATTTTTACGATGATTGAGGCGTGCATAATTTTCGTAGCTTTTAGAAGAAGCTGAAACCAACTTGGAACAACCGTTCCACTTCAGAAATACGTTTGCGGTCCACAAGAAACAATATTACGTGATCGTCAGGCTCGACGACGGTGTTGTCATGAGCGATGAGCACTTCATCGTTACGGACGATAGCTCCAATCGTTGTGCCTTCCGGAAGGTCAATATCTTCTATAGCTCTGCCCACTACTTTCGATGAAGCCTCATCACCATGAGCGATTGCTTCCATCGCCTCGGCGGCTCCTCTGCGTAGAGAATGCACATTTACCACATCGCCGCGTCTAACGTGGGCGAGCAGCTTTCCAATCGTCGCCTGTTGTGGAGAAATAGCAATATCTATTTCGCCGCCTTGGACGAGATCAACGTAGGCGGAATTGTTGATAAGCGCCATGACTTTCTTCGCGCCTAGCCTCTTTGCTAAAAGGGAGGACATGATATTCGCTTCGTCATCGTTAGTTAGCGCGAGAAATACATCGGTGTCAGAAATATTCTCTTCAATTAGAAGGTCGCGCTGTGATGCTTCGCCGTTTAGCACGATAGCATTATTTAGTGTTTCCGAAATTAAAGAGCAGCGCTCTAAGCTTCTCTCAATAATTTTAACCTGATAGCGATCCTCAACACTCTCGGCTAGCCGCATGCCAATATTGCCACCACCGGCGATCATCAACCTTTTATAGGGCTTGTCCATGCGTCGTAGTTCGCTCATGCATGCGCGAATGTCTTTTTGTGCTGCCACGAAAAAGACCTCATCACCCGCCTCGATAACAGTTGAGCCCTCGGGAATAATCGGGCGGTCTTTGCGAAAAATCGCCGCCACGCGAGTGTCCACAGACGGCATGTGTTGGCGTAGTAAACGAATTTCTTGACCAACGAGCGGGCCGCCGTAGTATGCCTTCACCGCGACGAGTTGCACTTTACCGTCGGCAAAATCCAATACCTGAAGTGAGCCAGGCAGGTCTAACAAGCGCTCGATGTCACTAGAGACAATTAGCTCAGGACTAATAACAGTATCTACGGCGATACCATGCTGGCCGAAGAGCTTGTCTGAAACGAGATAGGAAGAGGAACGAATGCGGCAAATTTTCTTTGGAGTTTGGAACAGAGAGTAGGCCACGCGGCAGGCAACCATATTAATCTCGTCGCTTTCGGTTACCGCAATGATCATGTCGGCATCGTGGCCCCCTGCTTTCTCCAAGACATCAGGTAGAGAAGGGTGGCCGGCTACGGTGCCTATATCGATATGATCCTTGAGTTCGCTGAGCTTTTCGGTGTCAGCATCGACAACCGTAATGTCATTGGCCTCATTTGCCAGAGTTTCGGCTAGAGCGCTGCCAACCTGGTTGGCGCCGAGGATAATTATCTTCATGATGGCCTTACATTATTGATCGAACAAATGAATCCAAAATCCTACACTGACTTTTTTCGTAACACTGCGTAGAAGAAGCCATCAGGGCCTGAGCTTGTCCCTGGCAGTAGTTGCCTACCGAAGGCACATTCTACTCCCCAATCGGCTGATATGGCTTCATATTTAGCGCTATCAGTAGAATCGAGAAAACGCTTAATAGCCTCTTCGTTCTCCTGCCGCAGGAGCGAGCAAGTGGTATACAGCAACAGGCCTCCAGGTCTGAGGCAAGTCCACAATTTACTCAATAGAACCGATTGAACCTCTCCTACGGATTTGATTTGTTCAGGCTTTCTAAGTAATTTAATATCAGGGTGTCGGCGAATGACGCCAGTAGCTGAACAGGGCGCATCGAGAAGAATGCGGTCGAATTGATTGCCATCCCACCATGTTTCTAATTCGCCGGCGTCTGCAGCCACCAAGTTTGACTCGAGCCCCAATCTCTCTAAATTCTCCCGTATTCGTTCGAGCTTTGACTCGCTTGTATCTATAGAGGTCAATTTAGTGTGTGAGTGTTCACTTTCAAGTATATGACAGCTCTTTCCTCCGGGAGCGGCACAGGCATCGAGTATCTGCTGAGCTGTCTCGAGCTGGAGCAGGCTAGGTACAAGTTGTGAAGCCTCATCCTGCACGCTTACCTTGCCTTCAGCGAACCCTGGTAAGTTGGTGACGGGGGCTGGTTTATCTAGATATACAGCAGAATTAGTCAAACCACCTGCTGTAGCTGTAATGCCGGCAGCCGCTAGCAATTCGAGGTATTGCTCGCGTGAATTTTTCGCAAGGTTAACCCGTAGGGTCATAGGAGGGCGCCGATTGCTGTTCTGAAATACAGATAACGCTTGCTTTGGCCATTGCTGGACAATTTCTGACTCTAACCAACTCGGAAACGCCTGATTTTCATTTGGCTGGCTGGCAGTCAACGCTTGCTCTAGCGCTTCTTTGTTACGCTGATAGCCGCGCAAGACGGCATTCACCAAACCTTTGGCCCATGGTTTTTTGAAGATCTGGGTCGCTGAAACAGACTCATTGATAACGGCATACTCAGCAACCTCTAGTTCT
>Ga0209425_10001543_pt1 | contig 26867 bp, 25 predicted proteins | sample COG_05_FD_184749 | JGI IMG/M metagenome (GOLD analysis project Ga0209425, IMG submission 184749) | Pelagic Microbial community sample from North Sea - COGITO 998_met_05 (SPAdes) (version 2) | ecosystem: Environmental > Aquatic > Marine > Neritic zone/Coastal water | place: Helgoland, sampling...
TCCCCGCAACATCTACCACTTTTAACACGTACAATTCTACGTCAACTTCTTTACCCGTGCTTGAGGCATAATTATTAGGACTAAATAAAAGCGCAGGTGGGTCATTGTATTCCGCATCCAAGATATTATCAAACACAGGATCGATCAGATCGCATGAAATGAGAATAGGAACTAAAATAATGAATATGCGGTTAGTCCAGCGCAATTGATAACCTCAGTTGCGGTTGACGAATAATTGGATCATAGCCCAATCCTAAATTGGCTCTCTCGCTAAGAGATTCTGGCACAATATCTAGCATGTAGGCGTCAATCATATTAAAAGCGTGTATAATAGCTGCTGCTCGAAACATAGTGATCAGGGTATTATTTTTTTGGACCATTTCTTCTTCAGCAGTCAACGTTTTTCCTTTATAATATTGCAATAATTGTTCATTGGTCTCTGTCTTATATTGCCCCCAATAGGTTTCCACTTTGCCGTAAGCTCTATCGTAATCACGATAGGCTATATATCCCAATGATAGTGCAATAATTTCAGAACTATAAAAAGCTAATCCTCTTGCATTTTGATCTAGATAATAATGGCCCCAACCGGGTATAACTGACGCACGCGCCAGCGCACCCAGGGAAGTTTTGACACCAGGTCTTCGAATCTTCTTTTTTGCTTTGCCTTTACGCTTAACGGCGAGCTGTTCTGGTGCTTCTAGGTTCATTATGTCCCAAGCCATAATCTCGAGCTCAACAACCATCCCATCAACGGGTCCTTTGTAGCTAGTTTTTATGGTACGTTCTTCAAGGCCTGTTGTTACATCAGTGAATACAGTTTCAAGCGCATACTTCTCTTTATTCTTTTTAATTGAGCCGGTAATGATATACTGAACGCCAAGAGTATCGCCAATTGCCATTAGCACACATTCAACATCTTTGCATGTTGGGATTTCGTATCCAGCAGACACGATTTGTGCATTTAACACTTCTTTATCAACTAAAATAGCTTTGGCTGTATTTCGTAATTCAGCTGTAAATCTTTGCTCTAAGGTTTGTATTTCGAGCTCGCTCATTCCAGCTTTCTCGAAATCAACAATCGCAACCGTCACCACGCTAGACTGCTGAGAAAAAATTTGAGCGAACAAACACGTCAAAACTACGCTAAAATATTTCAAGATCATGGGTACAATTTAGTAAAAAATTTCAAGAAAATGATTCTATTATTTAGAGAATCGATAAATTGGGTTTTTATTGAATTGGGTGCATATCAAATTTATGATTATCAAAATACTTAATTCGGTTTGGTATTGCTGTTTCAATCTTGGTTTTTAATTCTGGGGAAATACGATCAGAGCGATAGCGCACAGCGAGGTAGGTCAAGTAGCTTTCTGCAATATCTTCCCTAATTGGATGTTGTTTAGCGTAATCTGAAATAAAATTGCAGTCTAATTGCTGCGCTAATAGCCAATCCGCGTCATTTGCGTGATACGCGTCGAGCGAGGAATGCGCTCCTTCATGCACAAGCGTTTCTTCTAATATACCCTGCCTCTCATAATATTCTATTGACCATTCGGGGTAGATCAAAAGGTTGTTATTTCCCCCACCAAAACTTTCAAATCCCTTATGAATCCACGCGGTCTCAACGTCTTTTCTAAGCTCAGTGGTTATTCTGCCAATGACAGGCGCATATTTTTCAGCTTGGACCCGTGCATTTTCAACCGAGCCGTATTCTGGATTTACCTGCACTTCAATTTCAAGGCCATCGTTATAATTTGCGCGAAACAGGAAGGGCTCGAGAGTTAGCCATCCACCTCCGTTTCTTCTGTCGTACATCGTTCGCGATCCAGTTCCGCTGTAGGTCAGGCTGGTAAATGTTGTTGGATCATTAGCCGTAATAATATCTGGATCAATAAAGATAGTTCCGCCAAAGGGAGGCCTACTTGCTTCAAAATTACAGTCGACGGGGTTCTGGTTATCCGGCGGTATTTGCGCTTGATCATCGCCAGAATTTTCACAACCTATAAATAATAAAAAAGCAATAAAGGTTGCGCGCGTGAACATGACTACCGGCGAGTGATGTAACTAATTGTAGGCATTATAAATGGACGCTGACCGCCATCATCGCTGAAGCCAACATACATTCCTACGTTTAAACTGGACTTTGCTGAAAGTTGTTTTTCATAGCCAAATGCAAGTGTTGGTACAGGGCGAAAGTTGGAATTTGATGTCTGCGTAGGAAGAGAAAGAACGCGCATCGATATTAACGCATACCTTTTGTTAAAATAGGTCAAATTGCTTGAATAATTAAATCGAATACCGGCTGCTACTGACTGAATAAAAAGAATTGATCCAACGCTACCAAAAATCTCACGATTGCTTGAAAGCGCTTTGGTTTTTGAAACGCTATAGAGCGTCATCCCGGAACGATGATCAAACAGACCGCGCGACGAGAAGGTCTGCCATTCTGATGCTGGCTGCTTTTCTTGCGCGAAAAGGGTGCCTATCAAACAAAAGTATACGATAAGGAAAATTTTCATTATTCTGCGTCCCTCAGTTTTTCAAAAAATGCTGCAAATTCAGGGTCAAAGTCTTCTTTTCTTTCTTCCCAGATTTCAAGTTGGATAGGGGTTCTATAAAACGACATTCCGATGCGGTCAAATGCTTCTTCCGCTAAAAACCCATTTTTATATTGAAGATAAATATTTTCAACGCGGCGATATCCAAGCATTGAAAACAGCCAAAATTGCAAGAATTCTGTATCGGTTATTTCGCTTTTTTTCAGACCTTGATATGACCGAGTCATGATTGATGCGATGTTATCATTTTCCACCCCTATCTTGTACATTTCAGATATCTGATAGGAGATATCTTGCTGGGTTGCACCACGAACCGCTGCTGTATTCTGTCGAATCTCCACACCCACAAATAACAAGGATCCGATCACACTAAACAATCCCACTCCCTCTAAAATAATTCTATTATTCATTGTCTCTCAACTCCTCAAAAAAAATTACAAAATCCTTTTCAAAGTCACCCTTTCGCTCTTGCCAAACCTCGCGGACTAACTTTGTTCTATAAATACCCATACCGATCCTGCTAAACGCATCTTCTGTTAACAATCCATTCTTATACTGTAGATAGATATTTTCAATTCGCCGGAGACCCATCATTTGAAAGGCCCAAAAGCTGACGTAATCACTTTCGCTTAAATCGCTTTTGCTGTTACCTTTAAATGCCTGATTAAGTAGGGACGCCATTCGCTGGTTCTCAGCAATGATTCGGTATATCTCTGAAACTTGCGAAGAAACTGCTTGTTGGGTAGCGCCGCGTACCGCCGAGGTATTCTGTTTGATCTCGATTCCAACAAAAATCAAAGAACCAACAACGCTGACAATTCCAATAATCTCGATAATGTTTCTTTTGTACATAATAAATGTCTTTATATTGCTACTTAGAGCTAAACTACCTCTGAATAATAAAAAAGCCCTAGATCGAAATCAAAGGGCTTTTCTTTTTAAATCTCACTATGTGTAGCTATCCAAGTCTACCAGAATTATAATCGTCAAACGCTTTAAGGATCTCCCCTTTTGTGTTCATGACAAATGGTCCGCCGCGCGCAACCGGCTCATTGAGCGGTTCGCCCGCAACAAGGATGAATCTGGTGTTCGCAACAGCGGAACTGCATAAAAAATTTTCCTCCATCCCTAACACGGCTAGATTTCCTTTTGGAACACTGATGTTGGAGTCAACCAGTCCTTCGTAGACGTAAATGAATCCGTTCCAACCATTCGTGATCGGTATCATAATATCTTGCTTACCATTCAGATGAACATCCAAATACATCATACCCGTGTGCGGTCTTCCGGGCCCAGTCACATCACGATAGGTTCCTGAGATCACCTTTACTTTGCCATCACCTAGTTCGACTTCTGGGATTTGATCCGCTTGAATATCGTGATACGCTGGTTCAATCATTTTCTTTTCCTTAGGAAGATTGAACCAAAGTTGAAAGCCGCGAACCAACCCTTCAGTCTGCTCCGGCATTTCACTGTGAATAACTCCCTTGCCTGCCGTCATCCACTGGACGCCACCATCGCTCAGATGCCCCTCATTACCTGCTGTGTCTTTGTGCCTAAACTTTCCATTGATCATATAGGTTATGGTCTCAAATCCGCGATGCGGGTGCGGTGGAAACCCTGCGATGTAATCGTTTGGGTTATCACTACCAAATTCATCCAGCAATAAAAAAGGGTCAAGCATATTTAGCTCTGGACTGCCAATGATACGTGTCAGGTTTACGCCCGCTCCATCCTTAGTTTGAATACCTTCAACGAGATATTTAATATTCCTTTTTGCTATACTCATGTTATTCCAAGTTCATTAATTTATTTTTTACAGCTATATGAAATTACGTTTATTAGATAAATAAGCGCTCTGCGAATTGCAAAGAAATCAAAAGCATAAAAAGACACTCTCATTCATTAGCTTTTTTCTGCAATGATTGTAGTTTTTACATCGATATCGTTCAAAATTAATTTATCACCAAGATTTTTAAAGAACGTTCCAGAGCGAAATTTTACGTTGTATTTTGATCGATCAAAACTCATCCTCGCCGTAACCATCAAGTTGTTTTTTTCTACATCAATTTCAGTTTCAAATTCGATTGGATGCGAAATATTTTTAATCTCAAGATTGCCCTTAACTTTTAAGATATTTCCAACGACATTCCTTGTGTCTCCCCTAAAACTAATAAGGGCTAATGGGTTATCTTGCACTCCAAAGAAATCTTTACTTCTTAAATGGCCTTCGAGTTTTTGCTTGGAACCCCCTTTAAGGTCTGTCACTACAATAGTTTGCATATCTATTTGTATTACCCCTTCAATGTTTCCCATGGAATCTATATTTATATCCCCACTTTTCACCTTCAATGTTCCTGTATGAGTCTTAGTTGAGAGCTCTTTACCGATCCAGTCGATTCCAGATGCTAAAGTATTCACGCTATAGTCACCAATATCCAACGCGATATTTTTAACTACAGCCTGCTTCGAGGTTTTCTGCTTTGAGCAACCAACAAATACTGAAAGCAACATTAAAAAAATTACTGATTTTCTATGCATAATATCTCCTTTAAGCTTTTATGGGTGCCATCACAATAGAGAAGGTTCCCAGTTTTTGTTACAAACACAAAGGGCTATTGTTCCTTTTTTGTTATTTTGAAAAATGATCTTACCAAACAAAAAAGCCTCTTACAAAGAGGCTTTTTTAAAAATGAAATTAACTATACAGCGTTAATTATTCACCAGCAACAGAAGCCTTACGGTAGTCGGTTACAAGTTTCTTAATTTCGCCTAATGCTTTACGAGCGCGGCTTCCAGCAGCTTTATTGCCAGCAGCATTTTTTGCGTGCTCTTCTTCGAAAGTTGCATATAAAGATTGAATTTGATCAAAAAGTGAATTTGTTTTAGACATTATTTTTCTCTCTTTTTTACGTTTATTTAAAGTTAACTGATTAGAAAATCAGACGCGAAGATACAATTTTTATATATTAAAATACACGCAATAAATAAAGATATATATTTTTTTTGATATTGAATAGCATACTATTTATAAATTTGTTTAACACAATGTTAGAAAAATCATTACTAATATTTTTAACCTTATGGGTAATTTTTTGGACGCTAATCTGGCTGTACGATCAAACCAGAATGGGTAAAAGAGATATAAAGAATATTCTTTTTGCATTTGCTGGGAGCCTTGCACTGGCGGGATATTTTTTTCTGAGATAGTTGATGAGCAAGCACAATATAAATTGCCACCATTGCTACGAAAGTTTTGATATAGAAATTGATGGAAACAATACCTCTGATCAAATAGTATGGGATTGCGAAATTTGCTGTAACCCCAATCTCATCTCATACATCATCAAAAATGACACACTTATTCATCTTGAAATTTCAAGTGACAATAACTAAAGACTTATTTTTTCTATTTTTTTCCTGGGTGAACGGCTGAATTAAAATTACCTGATAATATATTTTGATCAGCATAAGCGATAAACTCTGTACTAAAAGCAGACTTGGTTGTCTTCCACCATTCAGAGCCAACATTTGACAGTAAAGACATAATAGATCTTTCAAACCCTTCTATTCGCTCTTTTTCTATCGAACCGTATAGTGCTTGAATGTATATTGATTCAAACCTTCTAACAGCAACAAGCATCCAAAAGTGGAATCGAAGGCGTTCATCTGAGCTGAGAGCAGTCAGTCCATTTTCAGCTTTAATAATAATCTTAGCGAGGTCTCCATCGCTCGAGATTGAATTTGCCGTAAGACTCATATCCATACTGCTTTGCTGAAACGTTTGTGATTTTAATGCTGTTGTGTTTTGTTTTAATTGCAGAGCTAAATAGGCCAACGTTATTAACGTTGCAATTGCTGCGATGAGCTCGCCGATACTGCCAAGGTCTTGAAAAGTCATAGTGCTCCCTTTCTTTTATAGGGGGTTTTCTAAGAGTTTAATTAAATAAATATTTTTTCATTTTATAAAATTACATACATCTGACTGTTACCTTTATAACCATTTTGTCTAAAATAAATATATCAATCATTATCTGATTTCTTACAAATTTAAGCGGTAAGTTCGTTGGCTCGAATAGACCCACACTTTACATATTCAACAAAGCTTATAAATGAAAAATTTCAAAGAAACAAACCTCGACGAAAATATTCTTAAGGCGATCTCAGAAATGGGATTTGAAACGCCCACGTCTGTTCAAGCGAAAACAATTCCCCACTTACTAAATTCTAGCGTTGATTTAATCGCTACTGCTCAAACTGGAACAGGTAAAACTGCAGCGTTCGGTCTCCCGTCTATCCATTTAACCGATATAAAAAACAAAGATACGAGCACCCTAATTCTTTGCCCAACGCGAGAACTATGTATTCAGATTGCAAAAGATATAACTAAATATTCAAAATATGTAGACGGCTTAAATACATTAGCGGTGTATGGTGGGAGTGATATTCGAGGACAAATTAAAGCCTTAAATAAGGGTGCCCACATTGTTATTGGAACCCCTGGAAGAACAAAAGATTTAATCAAGAGAAGTAAGCTTAAGATCGGAAGCATTGCTCGTATTGTCTTAGATGAGGCAGACGAAATGCTAACAATGGGATTTAAAGATGATCTTGAGATGATTCTTTCTCACACTCCGAAAGATAAACAAACATTGCTTTTTTCAGCCACAATGCCTCAGAAAGTAATCGGAATTACAAAATCGTACATGCAAGACCCGGAAAGAATTTCCGCTCAGAGAGTAAATCTAGGCGCCGAAAACATTAAGCATGTCTATTATACAGTAAATGCAAAAGATAGGTATGAGGTCATAAAGCGTATATCTGATATAAATCCCAATATTTACGGAATTGTATTTTGCAGGACGCGCCGGGAAACAAAAGATGTGGCCTATAAGCTAATGAATGATGGGTACAATGCGGATACCCTTAACGGGGATCTTTCTCAAGCAGAGCGCGATGAAGTAATGATGCGTTTTCGTAAACGCAAAATACAGCTTCTTGTAGCAACCGATGTTGCTGCACGTGGCCTGGATGTTGAGAGCCTGACGCATATCATCAATTATAATCTCCCAGACGATTTTGAGATCTATGTTCACCGCAGCGGTAGAACAGGTAGAGCAGGAAATGCTGGTGTATCAATTGCTATTGTACATTCACGTGAAATACGCAGAATTCGTGAAATTGAGAAGAGAGCTGGTATAAAGTTTGCAAATGAGGATGTCCCTAGCGGAATGGATGTCTGTAAAAAGCGGCTATACAATCTTATAGATACGGTTGAGAATGTTGAAGTAGACGAAAAACAGATCGCTCAGTTTCTCCCCGATATTTATAAAAAATTTGAAAATATGGAGCGAGAAGAATTAATCAAACATTTCGTTTCAGCGGAATTCAATCGCTATCTGTCCTACTATAAAAATGCACGAAATTTAAATGTATCTGGACGATCAAATGACAGAGAAAGATCAAACGAAAGAGGTCGGTCAAGAGACAGAGGAAGAGACAGAGGAAGGTCTAGAGATAGGGGGAGAAGAAACCAGGGCAGGGATAACTCAAGGAATCAATCCTCTTCAAAATTTTCAGGCTTTTATATTAATGTAGGTTCTCAAAGTAAAATGAACCCTGGTCGACTTATGGGTTTGATCAATGAAAGCTTAGATTCAAGCAGCGCAGACATTGGAAATATAGAAATCATGAAATCGTCTTCTTTTTTTGAAATTGAAGAAAAATATGCTGACGATATTGTTAGAAAAATAAAAGACAAAAATTTTGGTGGCACTTCCCTAGAGATTGAAAAAGATAAAGGTACTGGCAAACGCGGTAGCGCAAACCACCGAAAAAGACGCACAAAAAACCGCAAAAAAAATAAATGGCCTCAAAATAATAGCCGTACCAAAAGAAAGTAGCTAACTATACTTTACGGCTGAAAATGACCTCCAATTAATGGAAATGCAGCTCCCAAATGAAATCCGCTAAAAGAGCCCTGACGATTTAAATCAGGAATTTCAGAAGTCTCATTAACGTAACCTGCAAACAGAAAACCTAAAAATCGTTTTCTTCTTTTTATTTTTTTACCATCAATTTTTCCAGATCCGTATCCTGCTCCACCCCAGAAACCTTTAAACATAGCAACTGCTTGAAAGTCTGTATAGATAAACGATTGATTGTTTTGTAGGCGCCTATTTCCAAGAGCAATTCCTGGAAAAACAAAAGGTCCATTTCCGGACTCACCTATCCCAGGAAGAGCAATACCAAAACTAATCTGATACCCCTTTTCTTTGCTCTTTAAATCAAGCTCGTAAGATAAGCTTACATATCCACCTTGCGCAATCAGGGGTGAAACTAGTAAAGTAATCCAAAAATATTTCATTTTTGAACTTACGAATATTTTGAGACCTGTTTTATAAATTAAGCAGAGAGCATTAAAGCTGGCGGTGTTGTCTTAACATGCAATCATTCATAACTACCATTAACCCTGCATCTTCGGCAAACTTTCCGGCTTCAGGGTTAATCACATTATCTTGAAGCCAAAGTGCTTTCGCGCCAATTTTAACTGCGTCTTTTGCAATAACATCAACAAACTCTGAACGACGAAATACATCTACAACATCTATTTCAACTGGAATATCGACTAAGGAAGGATATGACCTCAGTCCAGCAATTTCATCATGACCAGGATTAACCGGAATGATATGATATCCGTTCTCCTGTAGATAAAGTGCAACATAATGGCTTGGCCGTTCAGGTTTAGGGCTCATTCCCACAACCGCAACAGTTTTTAATTCAAAGATTTTTTTTATTGTTTCAATTTCGTTCATCGGGGTAACCTCAAAGATTTAGAGCTTATATAGCTTTTTGAAAACTAAAGACCCATTCATTCATTTTCTCTAAAGAACTACCATCGATTGTAGCATCAATAGGCTTATCAATTCTAAGGTATAACGGCTGTCCAAAAATATTTGTTGATAGACGTAGTCCAAAACCATAATCCATTAAAGAGGTGTTATCAAACAAGCGGTCATTTGCTTCAAATTTAGAACCCGATAGAATTCCATTATCTATAAAGGCAGCCACTTCGACAGTAACCGGTCCCAGCTTTTTATATACAAATGCCTCAAAACTGTTAGAAAATATTTTTTCTACACCTGCAAAGTTCTGGTTTCCAAAAGCGCGTAGGTTTGCATCACCCGGTAAATGGTATTGACTACGTAAATCGTAATCTCCATAGAAACTTGAAGCATCTCTGAGGTATCCTTTTTCGAGCATTGTTCCAGAACCTGCTCCTTCAACAGTATAACGCTCTTGAACTGGAACCCCTTTAGAATCAGACCAAATCCAACCCAAAATATCCCTATTTCTGAAGCCGTAAAAATTCTTTTTCTTTTCGAGTCGATCTTGAAGCGTTAATCGCGTAAAGGACCAATCGGAGATGCCTCCTGGTGAAAAATCAATCATCAATGACCCGTTGTTAAATCTTTCATTTTCTAGCTTAATTGAGACGACCGACAGTAAACCTTTATCAAATAAATTTGTTCGATTAAGATCAGTTGCATCCGTAACTGATACCCCTACAGTTAATACTGTTGAGTTTGAACTAGATACATCTAGTTGATTTGAAGATGAAACTCCAAAGCCCCTTACTCCACCAAAATCATACAAGTAATAACTATTCTTTCTCATTCCCTTGTGAAGATAGCGTCTCCACCCTGAAATTTTCCAAAGCGTCTGTCCGCTATCACCGCCAACATTTAAATCAAAAATTAGCTCCTCATTTAAACCATAATTTCTTTTCAATTTTACTCCTGGCGCATAACCATCAATATCGTGATACTGCATTGTGGGGTGGTATTGTAAAACATATTTGTTGCGCGGTAAGTAGCGCATACCAGGTCTATAGAACATTAATTCAGAGGGCATTTTTGTTTGAACAAAATTGTTCCTGTAATCAATATCCATTGTTTTTGCATCTGGATCCAATGTAGCATTTTTTGGTTCAGACGGAACATTATATGTAAACGTATCTGCTGTTCTAAATTTATGATTTTTCCACCAGACCCTATGTTTGGATCCGTCTTTTAAGGTAGTCTCAATAAGTTGCGGCATATCTCTTTTACCATGGCGTATAATTTCTAAGGTAACATCCCATGTTCCGTCTGGCTTTTGTATTTTTTTCAGGTTTTTTAATCCATAATCAAGTAAGCGCGTATCGTGAAGCCATGGCCTGAAAAACCAATCAAGGTCTTCCTCGCTTACTTCTTCAACAATATCTATAAAACGTTTTTCGTTTGTATGCTTTAATTTCCAACGGCGATAATATTCTTGCATGCTTTTTGAAAAAGTCTCTTCTCCTAAAATATATTTTAATTCATCTAGCATCAAAGATGGCTTTGTATAAGCATTTGCTCCAGCAGCTCTAGTCCCTTTAAACATATACGTTGAGCGGCTAATTGGTTCATCTAAACCGCTACTCATAAAACCAATCATTCCCCATTGAGTATTTCCTAAGCTACTTGCAAACTTCCAATGCTTCTTTTGCCATTTCTTTAGCCTGCCACCGTTCTTATCAAATCCTTGATCACCATATCGATCCATCATATACCAGCGGGTTTGGAAATTGGTAAATCCTTCATCGAGCCAAGCTTCACGCACTTCATTATTTGCTAGTATCCCAAAAAACCAGATGTGTCCTACCTCGTGAAGAATTAACCCTTCCGATTCGCTTCCATCCATTACAAGCATTGGGTACTCCATTCCACCGCCAGCTAATCTATCCGTATTTGTAACTTGCGGATATGGATACATACCAAACTTAGTACTTAACCACTCAACCGCACGCTCAGTTCTCGCAACAACTTTTTTTGTCCATTTTTTTCCATTCTTTTGATTGAAAAGCACATGCACATCGACACCATTCCAGCTTCCGCTTTCATATAAAAAATTTGGTGTTGTGACCCACGCAAAGTCGTGCACTTCTTCAGCATAGAAAGTGACAACTCGTCTTTCGTTTTCGTCATAATTAGTTCGATTTTTTCTAAAATCTTTTAACCATTGATTAAAATTTTTGCTTGTATCAACCCGCACTTCTTCCCAGCCTGGATCTCCAGATGTAACGATTCCAGTAGATCCAATTATATATCCTTTTGGCACATCCATTGTAACGTTATACGTTCCAAACTCTCCGTAAAATTCTCCTTCGGCATGGAACGGCTCATCAAACCATCCATTTTCATCGTAGACTACTACGCGCGGGTACCATTGCGCAAAATTGTACTGCTTACCTACGCGACCTGCTCTTTCAGCAAATTGTCCAACATGGTGCGTCCAATCCAAATCAATTACCATTGATGCACCTGGAGCCAAACCCTTAGAAAGCTTAGCGGATAAAATAGTGTCATCAATAAAAAATGTGTCCGATAGCGTAGATCCTGTGCTTTTAATTATGAAATTGCTTATATCGTATTTGCTTAAATACGGATCCATACCCTTTTTGAAACGATTGCCCCTAGAAGTTCTGCCGAGACCAGCCAAATACTCTCTATGTTTTACGGTTCCTTCTTGAAATGCATTTGCATACAGATTCAAATAAAAATGATAAAGGGTATCCGGAGAATTATTTTTATACGTTATTGTTGAATGTCCGCCAACCGTATGTTTTGTTGTGTCCAATTGAACATTCATTTTATACGTTACAAATTGCTGCCAATACTCATTTGCACTTAACAAAGAAAAGTTAATAGCTACTACGAAGGCAAATATTTTCATGTTCATCGCTCTTTTTTTTATTGATTCATAAAATTAAAAATCATTCTGCTACAGCTCCTATAATACAAGTCCATACATTGCAAAAATAAGAACCCAAGCATTCCGGCTTGCTCCATTCATAAACAAAATATATGCAAGCATAGCAAGACAGGAAATGTGAAATCTAACAAAAATAGTTTTAATTTTTTATAATTTGATTTTTATTGAAATTATCACTGTCAGTTAATTTATTTAAATAACTTGAAAAATAAAATACTTCGAAAGAGGTAAAGATTGCAATTGCTTCAGAGGAAAAAAACAAGCTGTTTTAGAAAATTCATAAACCCTTTATTTTGAGGGTCTTCGTTTACGCTTTTACTATTTATAGACTCACTGCAATCCTTGAGTATTTTTTACAGTTTTTGCGCAATCCTTTTATAGTTTTCTCGATCCGTGTCACCCTCCGTATTAATAAGTAAAATATTCGAATTATTATTTAAACGGATTTTTCTTTTAAAAGCACCCATTTCACTTGAGCGTATAAGACCAATTAACGCTGCCAATGGACTGGCTCCCGATTCTCCAGATTTTATATATAAGTCGTTTTCCAAAGGGTTGGCTAACATCCTTACCGCTTCTTCCATTAGGTTGTCTGAAATAGAAAGCGAACCTGAGATTCCATGCTTTAATATTTTCCATGCTTCAGTTGATACGGTCCCACAATCTAAACCTGCCATCGCGGTAGTTTCTTTGCTATCTACCGAAACACGTTTTGTAGACTTAATGGATTGAAATAAGCAATTAGCTGAGTGTGGCTCCACGCTTATGAATAATGGCGGTTTTTTCCAAAAACTAAGTATGTACATTAATATTGAGGCTGCCCAGCTTCCTACGCCTGACTGAAGAAATATTATGTCTATTTTTTGATCTTTAATTTGTTGGGTTATTTCATGTGTCTGCGTCAAGTATCCTCGCGTTATATCTGTTGGTATTTCTTCATACCCCTCCCACGCTGTATCTTGAATTAAGCACCATGAATTCCTATCTTGGTAGCTTTGAACCTTGTTATGCGCTTTTTTTACAGCTGCATCATAGCCGCCACTAATTACGTGAACCTCCGCCCCTTCTTTTTCTATTGACTTAACTCTATCTGAAACTGTCCCTTTTGGCATATAAATGACTGCTTTTTTGCCAAGCTTATTAGCCATCCAGGCTACAGCTTTACCGTGATTACCATCAGTGGCAGTGCAAAATACTTCAATCTTTGAATTTTTTCCTAATTGCTTTGACATAGCATAGGATGCACCCAATCCTTTAAAAGCGTTTAAGCCTAAACGATGGCTTTCATCTTTTACAAAAAGCGACTGTATACCTAAATTCTTTGCCAACCCTGAAAGCGCAATTAGCGGAGTTACTTTATTGCCAATTGATTGATGAAATCGCATAATCTCCTCAACCATCTCTGATGAAATATGTGAAGCAGCTTTAGCTTTAACAAGATCGTATTTATGGTTTTGAATGGCTTCTATACTAATCATTTTATTATGCGCTATTAGATGATGGTTTTTTTATGATTTTTAATAGCTGACTAAACAACTGATAAATTATGCCGTTTGACAAAAAAATAGCAAACGATCTTGAGAGGTATTTTTCAAAGCGATATCCATTATAATCAAACTATATGATATGCGTCACAACTTTAAAAAAGAGCAAGTACATGGATAAATTTTTAAGTAATATTGTAGCCGTATTAAATGATTAGCGTTTAATTACAGGTACCATAAATCAAATAAGGATTCAATATAAATGAATAAATTATATTTACTAACAACAAGCATGATGCTTTCCGTTGCTGTCTTGATTGCACAGCCAATGGGTGACAACATGATGCATCACGACGGAACTGAGTGGGAAAATGCTTACAGAAGCTCTATTGAAAACAATATGAGTATTATGGATGCATTCGAAGCTGCTGCAAGTGTTGCGCGTACTACTGCGCATGGTGATATGCCTGATGTAGTTTTTGAAGCTATTAAAGCTCGCAATGTTGAGAGATTTACTAACCAAATTAGAGTTAATAACGACCCACAAGATGTTTGGTATAGCGTGCAGATGAACGGCTGGGCAACAGCTAACAATGTTAATGACGCTTTCTTTCAAAACGTCGATGATAGCCCTAAAAGAGCCTGGAAAGCAGCTTTAGTTGAATTAAAAATAAATAGAGTCGATAACGGCGCTATGAACAATAGACAATTCAAGGCAGCTTCTAAATATGCCGGTAAAATATACAACAACACTCTAAATGAAACTGGTGATGTATACATGGCATGGGAAGCAATGAAGAATAAGATGAAACTATTTCCAATGGGTGGAATGCATGACGATGGCGCCTATTCAGATGGCGGAACTATGGATCCAAATATGGAATACCCTGGACCATCATGGGAAGGTACCTTTATGAGAGTACTTGAGGAAACACAGAATCCTGAAGAAGCATTTGATGCGGCTGTTCAAAATGTTCGTGAAACCTTTCATAGTGAAAGAGATGATAACGTATTTGAATTAAAAAGATCGCTCGCAAAGCGTTCTTTCAACGGATATCTTTCGATGACTGGCGATGGAATGGATGCATATCATAGATTGCATGGTATTGGCTGGGCTTCAGCACAAAATGTAAATAAAGCATTTTATGGTGCCTTAGACAATGGCGCTGCTCCAATGCAAGCATTTAATAATGCAATGCCAAAGATCAGAGAAAATCGCGTTCTAAGCAAGAACCCTAATATGACACCAAGTCAATTTGTTGGTTACAGAGACTATACTAGATCAGTTTACGCTAATGCGCTTTCTGAAAATGGTGGCGATGCTTATCAAGCTTGGGAACAGATGAAAAATAGAGTAAAATTATTCCCAATGCAGTTTTAATTCTGTAAGTAATTATAAAAAATAATTGCTTTATTTACAAAAAAGCCCCGTGAAAACGGGGCTTTTTTATTTTTTAAAACACGAACATTTAAGTAAATATTTAAATTATCCAAAGAACATTCAAATTCTAACTATCCTCTTTTCTAAGCGGTCCTTTAAATATTCTTTTGGAAATATTAATTGGCAAAAAAAACACGACATCAAACATCGCATTTAAATGCGATGTATCTTCATCGATTACATCAAAGGCTTTTAAAGTAAACCCTTCGCCATCTTTTTTATTTTTAGGACGAAATTCAAAAACTATTGGCCCTACTGTTCTTAAGAAATTCATAGTAGGTTTGTATTTTTTATCGCCTTTTTTTGGCACAAGGTTTTTACTATTGTCTAAATTGCCTGCTACAGCTTTTAATAGTAAAACTTTATCCTTATAAATGACCTTACCCCACTTTACAATGCCATAGTCAAAATTAAACGATGAATTCTTTGAAGTTAATGGGTGAGGATTTTCTCTTCTAATATATTCAAGCAGGTGGAAAAAACGATTTTTTCCTCCTATAGATGCAGCACAATCAATGATTGATTTTTTTAAATCTTGCTTTGCAGAGTTGTCCAATAAATTATAATTAATCATACAGTGTCTTCTTATTAATATTTTCTTTGATAGTTAGGCTTTGTAAAAACTTGATTAAAAATCACCTAAGAAAATAGGTATAAAAATCTGATATAAATATTAGTTGTAATTTATAAAGACGTTGTAAAGTTTACTTTACATTATTAATATGTAAGGTATACTTTACATTTATAAAGGAGATTTATGTACCAATTAATACCAGTTTTAGGTATCCTCGCAGGAATGATCATTCCATTAGCGGCTTTCATCATGGTTTACTATGAGAACAAACACAAAAAAGAAACTATAATAGAAATAGCAAAACATCTTGAAGATCCAGTCAAGATAAATGATTTAGTGGGCATTTTAGATGAAAGGAAAAAAGAGCCTTTGGATTACCGTAGAGGTGGAGTTATTACCATGTTCGTAGGTATTGGGATATACTTGTTTGGGCTAGTGGCAATGGGATCACTATTTAAAGGAATTGGTCTTTTGGTCGGCGCAATAGGAGCTGGAGTTATGGCAGCTGGATATCTCTATCCAAATACGAGCGAAGAATTAACAAGCGCTGTTGAAAAATTCGAAAAGAATTAAATTGTGGGAAAACACCATAAAAAACTTTTAAATAATCTTGAAGAGCTACGAAAGTCTGCTGGGCTAACTCAGCAAGAGCTTTCTGAAAGCGCTGGCGTTTCAAGGGTAAGTATCAATGGAATTGAAAATGGAGTCTACGTCCCATCAAGCGTCCTTGCATTAAAGATAGCTAAAACTTTAAAGTGTTCGGTGGAAGATGTATTTCAATTACCGTGATATAGCATATAAGTTCGTAGAATGAAAGGCACAATATGAAGAAAGCATTAATACTCTCTAATTTTTTACTATTCACTTCTTGCATTCAACAAACATCTACGGATTATTCTACAGATTTTATTGTGCCCGACATTAAAATAAACGGCGATGAAAAGTTTATTAATTTTGATTCCGATTATATTTTTGATCAAAAATCACTGCACAGATTCGAATTAAAAATTCCAGGCAGTGCATTAAAAAAAATTGACTCAGATCCTGTAAAAGAAGAATACGTTGAGGGTATGCTTATTTTTAAAGGAGACACCTTAAGCCCAGTTGGTATTAGGTACAAAGGCAGTATAGGTGCATTTATGGGTTGCACATCAGGTAAAAACGCCTTTAAACCTTCCGGTAAAAAGACCTGTACAAAATTGTCTATGAAAGTGAAAATAAATTGGAAACAAAGAAAGCAAAAATTTTACGATCTCACAAAACTTCAATTTCATAGCCAAAACCATGACCCTTCTCAAATGCGTGAAAGACTTGGGTATTGGTTTTTTAGAAGCATGGATGTACCTGCACCTCGATCTGTGCATGCAAAACTAATCATTAATGATGTATATGCTGGACTATACGCTTTGACTGAACAAATTGATGGCAATTTTGTACGCCAAAACTTTGACGAAACAAATGGTAACCTATATAAGGAGGTTTGGCCGATTACTCACAGGGGAGAGTCTCAAAATGAAAAAGCGCTAATAAAAAGCCTGAAAACAAACAAGAAAAACAATCCTAACCTAGAGTTGATAAAAAGTTTTGGAGATTTAATCGCAGCAGCAGATTCCATTGAATCACGTAAGGTTTTTTCAAATTTTATGGATTTAGATCAAATAATATCATACGCTGTTGTGGATAGAGCAATTCGAAACGATGATGGGGTCTTACACTGGTACACTGATATTGGGGGATCGTCTAATCATAACTATTATTGGTACGAAGAACCAATTAAGAAAAAAATTCATCTTATACCGTGGGATTTAGATAGTGCTTTTGAAAATTTGACCGGAGAAAACCCCATAACATTCATTCCAGATAGATGGGGAGAAATATCAAACGACTGTAAACCTTATCCGTATAGCGATTGGGGAATTTATCAGCGCTCAGCTAGTTGCGACAAAATTACCAAGGTATGGAGTTCTTACAAAAAAGAATATAAAAAATTACAATACAAGCTTGGCAGCTCTTATATAAGTGAAGCTAATAATTTGATCGATGAGTGGTCGCTCCAAGTTAAGAATGCTACTTTAAAAGCATCCAAAACGCATGATGATGCACTGCCAACAAAAAAATGGGAACGGAACGTAGATATTCTTAAGGCTCAAGTTTTTCGAATGAAGATGAAACTATCAAAATAAGAGCGTTCAGCAATAGCCTTTAATTAGTACCCATACTTTCTTTTTCTAATTTGATCGCCCATAGTCCATTGTTCATATCTGAAAAATAAATCAAACCTTTATAGGGCATTGTTCCCCATACATTTGGACGATTAGCAACAAATCCTTTTGGATCACTTGAATTGAAATAAGCGATTTCTCGTCCTTGCGCATAAATATCTCCCATTAGCTCTCCCGATATATCCACTACACGAAGACCTCCTTGATAGTAAGATGCTAGCAAGGTATCTCCATGAACCCAATGATTATGTGATCCAGCCTCGGGAACTTGGTATACTGCAGTTTCTTCGGGGTTTTTTGGATCGGTGAAGTCAAGAAAATGGAATCCTCCAGCCATGCCAAATTCATTTCCGTATTCATCACCAGCAATAATATAGAATTTATCTGATGATTGACTAATGAATGGGAATGCTGCGTGATTATGTCCATTTGGATCTTTCATTCCACCCAGCTTTACCGGATTTCCTGGACTCCCCTGACCGGCCATAGCTAGAAATGGATTATATTGATCTTTGGAACGATCCTTTTCATTTAGTTTCACTGCGCCAACATCTACTATATGAACACCATCTGCCCAATTAGAGGAATATGCAAGCCCATCAATTATCCAAACATCGTGAACACCATGACCTGGGGTATCTAGTTCGTATCGAGAAACTCTAAATGGATTCGAAGGGTCTTCAATGTTTATCACATCATATTTACGACCATTATTTACCGCATAAACATGGTTATCGTAAATGAAAACATTATGAACCCCGCCGGTCATATCATCATTGTACTCCGCTGAGATCTTTACGTTAAATGGATCTCTTACATCTAAGATAACAAATCCATTTTTTCTGTTTGATGCCCCTTCTCTTGTCATCACAGCGACTTCACCGTTCTCAGAAACTTTGACATCGTTTACGGTTCTCGCATCAACGGTAACAGTATCAATTATATGCATTTTTTCAGGTTCGGTTACATCCCAAAAATAGGCTTCTCCATTAGCACTCCATGTACCTGTAACTGCAAAATCTTTTCCTTTGTGTTTACCTACTCCAGGCCACACCCACAGGTCAGACGTATTTACATTGGGGACTGTCCCATGACCAACAACCTTGGCCTTCATTCTTACATCTCTTTTAACAACCTCCACGGTCTTTCTTGCAGAAAATCCTCCGGACTCAGCGATAACTGTGAAAATTCCCGGTGTTTCCGCTACAAATTTTCCCTCATCATTTATTAAAGCTGAGGCTGGTAATCCAATACCGTACTCAGCGCGACCCGTAAATGAATACGTGATAGGAACATCTTTTACAGCTCTTCCTGACCTATTTATTGCTTTAGCTTTGAAGTGCAAAACATCACCGGTTCTAATTTCATCTTTATCTGCTGTCATAGAAATTTTACGAACAGGGTTCTTTACAACTTTAATGCTTAATGTCTCTCTGATTTCTTCAACTGAAGCAGTTAGAGTGATCTTGCCAGATTTCTTTGCAACTAAATTCCCATAGCTATCTATGTCGGCTACATCAGTATTGCTTGATGATAGCACTACCTTCGATTCTTCTCTTTGCATATTTGCTTCATCGAAAACTTCAGTTTCATAATTAACATAGGTTCCTACATATACATTTGTGATAGGGTCATTAAATACAATCCTATCCAGGCCTGGAAACGGCACATTGATAGGCATACTTCCCGTAACTCTATCTTCTCTTTTTTGGGAAATACTCCTTACACTCAAGCTTAGCTTTCCTGGCTTGAATGGCTTAACGGTAACCGTAGCAACGCCTGTTGAGTCGCTTATTCTTGGCTTTGATTCTAATGTGCGCCTAGGCCGTCCAAAAACGTAAAAAGGGTTTTTGACTAAATTCCCATCTGTATCAACAAACTTAACAGTCACTGTTCCCGTTTCACCTATATTCAATGAAAGTGAGTCTGGCTCAAAAATAAAGCGGTGTTTATCTTTCTTTTCATCGGATTTTTCCTGACCAAAGCTGATGCTAAAAGCTAGTAGTGTTATTGCAAATATTTTTTTCATAATGTTCTCCATTTTTTATGTAAGCCAAAGTTTCTCATATTTTAAGTTGCAGGTTTTCAAGAATTAGCTAATTCTTTTCCAACTAATGTTTTTAATTCTTGAAGCGTTTCTTTGAAATCTTCAATATAATTCATGATATGATATCTATTTCTATTTTTTAGATTTAAATATGTCTTAGCGTAATCCTTAGTTTGAAAATATTGCAATACTTCAATGAATCTGCTATAGTTTTCTATGTTATTATATTCACTTTCTCTTAATTCTTCATGTGATATCGAAAGAATTTTTTCCAACTTAGAATCATCTTGATTTACGAGTGTGTTTCTGAAATTTATCTGCATATCAACTTCACCTTGAATGTTTTTCAGTACAAATCCTAAGTCTGTTTTAAATAATTTATTTATTTTTTTTCGTATTTCTATATTATTGATTTCTTTCAATGAGCCATCCTGCATTATCATTTCAATCGATGAAAGCGGTGGATGAAATTCTCTAAAATCAAAGAATAGGGTATGAAAAACAGCATAACTCTCATTGCTAATCGCTATTGCTACAGAATCAACATTCATATTGTCCCAATTGTTTGAGAGGTAGTCCATCCAAATACTATCTGCGCGAAAAGCTGGATCTCTTGATTCTTTAAAAAATTTTTCTGTCTGAATTATATCATTATATATGGATTCAAGAATAATATCTTGATGTTCCTTTTTTTTACGATTTTCCTGATTTCCATCTATCCATAAAGAGCCACTAATTCCCAATAGTACTGCTAAGAATTCAATGCCACCCCTTGCAAGTATATTCTTCATACTTTCTTATATGCACCAGATTTGTTTCATGGTCCAACTTACAAAAAGATTATATTATTCATACATAGTAGATTTGCGATAGAAGGAGTTCGGGGCTATTCTAATCTATATCTAACCCCAAACAGTTATAATGAGATAAATAGTGAGTCGTAAAATCTAATGAAATTATTCGAAAGACATTAATACAGCAATCTAAGTATTGTCATTACGAGCGAGAAACCTAAAAATGCTAGCAGCAGAAAACGCACAGTATCTTTGCCTTCACTGCTCTCTACATTTAAAATGATATCAACCACCAGCCACCGAATAAATTTAAATGAAAAGAATAAAGCGATGTAAGCAATGCATAATTTAATTAAGAGATTCATGATTCAATTTTAATATCTGTTCAGGGCTGTATCACCTTATTGCGCATAATATATATAGCCTTATTGGATTATGAAAAAAGGTCGAAGATTTAATTCCTAAATAGAGTTCTCTCATTATTAAAAGCTCGGGTGCACAGTATGATTGATATTGCGGCAAATCCAAATAAAGATAAATATACTTCTACCATATAAAATGGATTTATACTACCGCCAAAAATATCTTTAGAAGCCAAAGATACATTAAGTATTGGAATCATAGCTGTCAAAGCATTGAGCTCAATTCCTGGAAGTGTTCCCATAACTGCTATAAATACAATAGCTATATTCAATGGGGCAGCAATACTTTGAGCTTCTTTGAATGAGTTGGCATAAATAGATAAACCTAAAAGTGTAGCACTAAAAAAAGCAGAAACTGGCAATACCAATGTCATAATTAGGGCCATAGTTTTTAAATTAAACATTTTATTCACTACTACTAAAATTTGAGGTGGGATATCTGAAATTTGACTCAATCCAATCATAAGGCCTGCTAATGCTAGAAATGCAGTTAAGAATGCTGCGAGCATTATAACCAGGAACTTACCCATTACAATATCAAATCGACTAGCTGGAGATGAGAGAATTGTTTCCAATGTTCCTCTTTCCTTTTCGCCAGACCCTAAGTCTAATGCTGGGTACATCGCACCCATGAATCCAAATAGGATGAATATATAAGGCAGCCATCCACCGATCATTTTTCCAAGAATCTCCTGTTTGGTTGCTACATCGATGTATTCAATGTTGTATGCTTGGACTATGCCCCTCTTAAGGTTCAAACGCGCCATCCGCTCTGTAATTATTTTTTCTTGAGAGGATTCAAGTAGAGATTTAATTTTTTCTCTAGCTATATTGAACGAGTCTGTGCCCTTGTATTGAATCCGAATGTCCGCTTGGCTATTTTGATTAATTTTTGATTGGTGGTTTTTTTCAACAGTAATGGCGGCATCTAAAAAATTTTCTTCCAAATAAAGATTAATGCTATCTACTGGGACCTGATTAAGCATAGCTACCTTATCCGTACTTACAAACGCTTGATATAATTCAGGTGCATATTCTTTACCTACAAAGCGGATTTTCACAGGTTCTTCTGATGCTTTTTCTTTCTGAAAAGAATCGATTTTCATGACAGTTCCCAAGAGTACAGGCACAAGCAATAATGGCAAGACTACCATCATAAGCATGGTTCGCCTATCTCTCGTAATATCAAGAATTTCTTTCTTTGCAATAATCCAAAATTTCATCTTAAATCTTACCTACCCGATGAACAAACTCTTCTTCAAAAGTTGGCTGAGTCATTTCTGATTTAAATTGGTCTAACGTATTATTATAGCACAATTTGCCTTTGTAAATCATTGCAATGTCATCACACACCTGATTCACTTCGCCCATCCGATGCGTAGAAAAGATTACTGTCTTTCCTTCTTCACGGCAGGATTTTATTAACTCTACTATGGCTCGAGATGCCATAACATCCAATCCTGATGTTGGTTCATCAAATATCATGACATCCGGATCATGAATTATGGTTCTAGCGATGGATGTTTTTTGTTTCATGCCAGTGCTTAGTCTTGCAATACGGCGATCAGCAAATCCTTCCATATCCAATAAATTAAATATTTTATCTTTTCGCTTTTGAAATTTCTTTTTACTCATTCCATGAAGATCGGCAATATATTTAACCATCTCAACAGGTGTTAAGCGGTCATACAATGCAGTTTGTCCTGTCATAAATCCAATTTGACCCCGAACTGCTTGTCCATCGCTTACTGTATCGTAACTAGATACATTAATACTACCGGAGGTGGGTTTTAGCATGGTAGCAATCATGCGGAGAGATGTGGTTTTACCTGCTCCATTGGGACCCAGCAAACCAAAAATTCTACCTGGTTGACACTCGAATGAGATATTATCTACGGCTCTAAGTGTTTTTGTATCCTTAAAATCGTCGCCCATTTCTTTGCGCTGTTTTTTATTAAGCGTAAAGTCTTTAGTTAGATTTTTAACTTTTATCATTACGGGATATTAATAAGTTTAATTGTCTAAAAGTATTGTTATAACGGCTAATAAAAATCCATTGAAAATATTTAGCGGTTAGTTTCTTTTGAATGAAAAAAATACTAGCTCAATTCAGCTTCTGCCTCTATTTCAACTAAATATTCCTCCCCAATCAAACCCGCCTTAACCATCGTGTTTGCTGGGTTAATATTCATAAATCTCTCACCGTGGGCTTTAGCAATGCCTTCCCAGTCAGATAAATTTTTTATATAAACTCTGGTTCGAACCACGTCATTGAAAGATCCCCCTAAATCATTTATTGCCGCTTCTATTTTATCAAGTATAAAATGTGTTTGCGCTACTGCATCATTAAGGCCGATTGTTAATTGTCCATGAGTAGCAGTTGTGCCAGATACTAAAATACGATTTTTATATTTGACTGCTCTAGAGTAGCTAGCCATAGATTCCCATTTTGTTTTACTTGAAATATGTTTTCGATTTTTTGAAACTAATGATGAATCAAAAACTTTAGGAATTTTTTTATAATGATGCGACAGATCACCGGATGCAGTTAGGTAGGGAGCTTTTCTATATTCATCACCGCAATTTCCCGGTATGCTATTAAATGATTTTTGCGCCGCTTCAATTTTTTTTCTTTCGCTTTTAGTTATTTCAATATTCAAAATATTTTGGTTATCTGTTATATGATTATTCTGTCCCAATCTAGCTCCAATGATTATCCCCGATACTAAAGGATTATCAAGTATGTATTTTGAGCATATATTTGCAATCGATGCATTATGGTTTAAAGCTATTTCATTAATAACCCTTAAAAGATCTTGATATCTATCCCACCCACTGGATTCATCGATAAAGCGCTTGTACTTCATTTCAGACCAAGTGTTTAAATTTTCCTGCTTGGGTTCGCTCTTATTAAGCCATTTTTTTGTTAAGAATCCTCCCATGACTACTCCATAGGCAATCAATTTTATATTATACTTGCTGCAAACATCTATCATAGCTGAAGCATTTGCTCTAGCATCAATTAGTGAGTGACTGATTTGATTACTTACAATTGGGATACCCGACGTTTTAGCGATTCGCAAATGCGCTGCATCAAAATTTGTGACCCCAAGATGCTTAATTAATCCTTCATCTTTCAACTCTTTAAGATAGTATAAAGCATCTAACCAGCTCGGGTCTGGATAATGCCATGCATGGTATTGCAATAAATCTATTGAAGGTTTTTTTAATCGCTTTAATGCTAGATGAACTGCTTCTTTTGCTATTTCTCGTGATAAAGAACCGGGTTTCGGTACCCACTTCGTGAATAATTGGACGTTAGAATTAGTGCTTTGTCTATTAAAATGCCCCATAATTAATTCACTAGAGCCATAGTGATCTGCCATATCAAAAGTGGTAAACCCAGCTTCAACATATGGCTCAATAGTTTTTGAATATATTTTGGGGTCTATCTCTTGCTTTCGCTCAATATCAGCAATTTGCCATAGACCTGTTATAATTCTAGAGATTTCAAGTCCAGGCGCTAGTTTGGTTTGCTTGTTCATTCTTTTGGAAGACTTTTAAATCGGCTGTATTGGTCTTTACTAGTAAGGCCAATTTCGCGCCATTTTATTGAAAAAATTAAACTACCCAACCCCATCACGATCAACCAAACCGGTGTGGATCGAAAGAACCAACTTGAAACGTCAGATGTCATGTCTTTGTAAGTATGAACTGCTAAAAAAAGTGTTAAAAAAACAACTCCTAAGATTCCGATAATTAATTGCTGATTTCTATTTTTTATGACCGATATTTTGTTTGCCAAAAGGGGATTTACTTTAGGTATAGTTATTAGCGTAACACACATAAGCAGGAAGTTGACCATCATTGAAGTGACCATTATATCAATACCCAAGAAAAAATCTCCAGCAAATTGCGAACCTAAAGCTCCAATGCTCGCCATGAAACCTGCTACAATTAATGCAATGTGAGGAGTATGATTCTTTGGGTGAATTTTGGAAATCTGTGATGGGAAAATACCATCTTCAGCCCAGGCAAACATCAATCTTGAAACCGATAAAAGCATTGCTGGTAAATCGTTAATTAGGGCAATTGCTGCACCTAAAACAATAGCCACGCCCAACCATGATGGCAGAACATAGCTCATTAATCCTGGTGCACTAATATCTTTTAACTGGGATTCTTCGGCAACATAACTCCAGGGTACAGTGTTGTACACAGCTGAAGTAAATAAAAAATAGAAGCAGCCCACTAAAAAAATAGCCAAAAATATTGCTCTAGGTAGTGTTTTTGAAGGGTCCTTCGCTTCACTGCCAGCTTGAGCAATAGAATCAAAACCTATAAAGCTTGAAAAAAGTAAAGCTGATGCTGAAAGAAAAACTCTCCAGTCAAACCTGGAAACAGAATTAATTTCAATAACTTTATTTTCTTTTGCCTGTACGGCAGCTACAAAATCATTTGCATCAAAATAAAAACCTGCAATTATCACAATAAACCCAAAAAAAAACATCAGATACATCATCGGCAGTAATGTTTTTTTATAAGTGGCAATTCCCTGAATATTTATAAAAACAAAAATCCAAATTAATGATAAGGAGACAGCTATTCTAATTATGGGTAGTTCAAATAAAAGAGCTCCTTCAATAAATCCGAGGCCAGATACAACATCACGGATGAATGAAACGCAAATATATGCTATGACGCCTATCACAATTGATAAACCAAACCATTGCGAAAAGCTTGCTATAAATCCCAAATACGGGTTTAAACCTCTACTGGCATAGATATAGCTTCCTCCGGCTCGAGGCATAGCTGATGAAAGTGCTCCATATGCTAATGCAGCAAAAAGAGCTGGTATCATGGCAAAAATAAATGCTGGAAGAACATAAGAGTCTATTCCCTGAACATTTCGTTGAATCATAAAAGGTACTACATTAATGGAAGCTCCCAGCATAGAGCAAATTCCAGTAGCCAACAAAGCGCTCAACCCCAGACTTCTTTTTAACTTGGTATTATTACTCATTAACAAATGACTCCATTTTAGACATTACAAAAAGCATCTCAAAAAAAGAAATGTTTTATGTCGACAATTAGATGGTAATCCTCGCTACTGAAGTATAGGTTAATCAAGTAATATAGCTTTTGTAATTACTCTAAGACTTTCACTAGTTACCCTTTAAATGAACCGATAAAGAATTATTGCGAATCTGGTTCCAGGTAGCGATCGAAGTGAGCTATAAGTTTACTAAATAGGTAGCGAGCATAATGCGTAGGACGTGTCCATCCATGCGTTGCTCCGGGAACGAAAACAAAATCAAAGTCCTTTTCTAAGCGAATCAACTCTTCTGCAAGCACAGCTACGGTTTTAAATGGCACAACGTGATCTTGCATTCCATGAATAATTAGTAAATGATCTTCTAAATTGTCTGCGTATTGTAAAGCACCTCTAGAGAATGCTTCCGGATGGGTTTCTGGGCGTCGCACTATAGCGACATCATCAGTACCAAAGAAGTACGGATCCACA